>OGST01000835.1_pt1 | contig 9764 bp, 7 predicted proteins | sample 1574021 | NCBI WGS metagenome assembly OGST01 (sample SAMN03295847, study PRJEB24534) | human gut metagenome | isolation source: fecal sample 7 from infant 6 | host: Homo sapiens | place: USA: Pittsburgh, PA | collected 2014-07 | reverse complement strand
TATTATCTTCCATAGTATAATCAAGAATAAGTCCTCTTTTATGTCTATCTTCTGGAATATGTGCTATCCCCTCATCAATTCTCTTTCTTATTGAAGTTTTGCTAATATCCTTTCCATTAAAGAATATACTTCCACTCTCTATACCTCTCATGCCAGTTATAGCTTCAACTAATTCTGTTTGTCCATTACCTTCAACTCCAGCTACACCAACTATTTCGCCTTTTCTTACATTTAAAGAAAAGTCTTTTAACCCTAAAACCTTTTTATTGTTTTTAACAGATAAATTCTCTAGCCTTAATACTTCATCTCCTGGATTTGCTTCTACTTTATCAACTTTAAATGAAACTTGTCTTCCAACCATCATCTTAGCCATATCAGCTTCTGTAGTTGTTTTAACATCAACTGTTCCTATACACTTTCCTCTTCTTATAACTGTACATCTATCTGCGGCTGCTTTAATTTCTTTTAGCTTATGTGTGATTAAAATTATTGATTTTCCTTCATTTATAAGGTTTTGCATTATTTTAATTAAGTCATCAATTTCTTGAGGAGTTAAAACGGCTGTTGGTTCGTCAAATATAAGAACCTCAGCATTTCTATATAACATTTTTAAAATTTCAACACGTTGTTGCATACCAACAGATATGTCTTCAATTTTTGAGTATGGATCAACATTTAAGCCATAAGTTTTTGATAATTCATCAATCCTTTTAGCTGCATTTTTTATATCAATAGTTAAAAACTTCTTTGGTTCACAACCTAAAATTATATTTTCTGTTACAGTAAAGTTTTCAACTAGTTTAAAGTGTTGATGAACCATTCCTATTCCTAAATCATTTGCTACATTAGGACTAGAAATTTTAACTTCTTTTCCTTTCACTTTTATTACTCCAGCTTCTGGTTGATACATCCCAAAAAGCATCCCCATTAATGTAGATTTTCCTGCACCATTTTCACCTAAAAGAGCATGAACTTCACCTTTTTTTAGTTGTAATGTTACATTATCATTTGCTACAATTCCTGGAAACTCTTTTCGAATGTTAAGCATTTCTACTACATACTCCATATAATTCACCGCTTTCCTCTTTTCATATTTTCAAGGAAATTTAAAGGCTTTACCTTTAAATTTCCTTATATAAATTATTTAATTAAATCGCCTTTTTCACCAGCTACTGTAATTTTACCTTCTTTGATTTGATTGAATATTTCATCAACCTTATCTGTAGTTTCTTTACTTAGGTTTGGATTTTCTTTTGGAATTCCAATTCCATCATTTTTAGCATCAAAAGTTAAAGTTTGTCCACCTGGGAATTTACCATCTAATTCAGCCTTAACCATTTCATATGAAGCTGAATCTACTTTCTTCATAGCAGAAGTTAAAATGATTGATTTATCATCTTTGTATATACCATCTGCATATTGGTCAACGTCAACACCAACTATCCATGCTTCTTTTCCTGCTGTTGCTCTTGTCTTAGCTTCATTTATAGCTCCAACTCCAACTCCACCAGCAGCTGTAAATATAGCTTTAACTCCATTATCAAACATAGTTGCTGCTAATTGTTGTCCTGCTGCTACGTTATCAAATGAACCTTGATAAACTACATTTTCTTCTTTAATACTCATCTTTGTTCCAAGATTTTCATTTGCATACTTAACACCTTGTTGGAATCCCCAGTTAAACTTTTGAACTGATGGTATTTCCATTCCACCTATGAAACCTAATTCACCTTCTTTTAATTGAAGAGAAGCAGCTACACCTGCTAAGAAACCAGCTTCATGTTCAGCAAAGAATATAGCAACTGCATTGTCACCAACTTTTTCTACTCTATCTGCTCCTGTTTTTCCATTGTTAGGAGCTCCGTCTATGATTACAAACTTAGCATCTGGATACTTATCTTGAGCTTGGAATATAGCTGTCTCAAATTTGAATCCAGGAGTAACTATAAATTTATAATCTGTATCAAAAAGATTTCCTATTTCTTTCATATAATCTGCTTCTGTAGTTCCAGCTGGCTTTAAATAATTACTTTCAATTTTTAAATCAGCTTTAGCTTTTTCTATACCTTCCCAAGTACCTTGGTTAAATGATTTGTCATCAATAGTACCTGCATCAGTAACCATACCTACTTTTAAATCTTTTTTAGCTTCTCCTTCTCCTTCATTTCCCTTACCGCCACAACCTACAAGACCAGTGACCATAAGAGCTGCAAGTGTTAGTGCTATTAGCTTTTTTTTCATAATAATCCCTCCATAAAATAATATATAGCAATCTTTGATATACAAAGAAGTGCGTCGTTAAATAATATTAATCATTGATACCGCTTACAAATCAGATTAAATTTTTTTATTGACCAACCTTATCTTCTGATCCATTTGAAATTACTTTAGGTGGTATCTTTATTCTTTTAATTTTATTTTTTTCATTAGATTCAAATATTTCTAGAAGCAGCCTTATAGATGATTGTCCCAATTCTATTGGAGAGTCTTCTATATAAGTTAAATTAATACCTACTATATCTATAAGATCAATTTTATTAAATCCAACTAAAGCTATATCCTTAGGAATCTTCTTTTTTCTTTCAAATAAAGCTTTAATAACACCTAAAGTCATTCTATTACTACATGAAATTATTGCAGTAGGTGGATTAGTCATATCTAAAAATTCTTTAGTTAATTCATAAGCCTTATCTAAATTAAATTTTCCCTCTTTTATATAATAATCCTTAATTGAAATATTATTTTCAATCAATGCCTTTTTATATCCATTAAGCCTATTTACTGCTGAACTTGAACTTATTATCCCTGTTATTATTCCTATTTTATTATGTCCCTTATTTATTAATAAATTTGTAGCATCATATCCGCCTTTTATATCATCAACAAATACTCCATTTAAGTCTATATAATTTAGGTCTGCAGAAACTAGTACAATTGGTATATTTATGCTGTTTATCATATCAGTAAATATATCTTGAAACTCAGTATCTCCAAATCCGGGGGTCATAATAACTCCCTTTAATCTATGTTTCTTAACCTCATCTAGAGCTTTTATCTCGCTTTTCACATCATTATTTGTGTTAAATAATATTATGTTCAAACCAACTTCTTCTGCAACTTTACTTATACCTTTTATTATCTCACCAAAATATGAATTTGTTATATCTGGTACTATTATGCCTATAGTGTTTGTCTCTCTTTTAGAAAGACTTCTTGCTATTGCACTTGGAACATAATTCATTTCTTCAATAACTTTTAGCACTTTTTCTTTTGTCTCGTCTTTTACATAAGATGAATTATTTAATACCCTTGAAATCGTTGCAGAAGATACACCTGCTTGTTTTGCTATATCATCTATAGTTACTGCCATTTCATTTCTCCTTATGCATCTCTGATCAAAATTAATAATTTTCTCCTATATGCATATTATATATCTATTATATTGATTTATACTAGTCCCAAATTCTAATAAATATAAATTTTGATATTTTTTTCTAATTTATGAGCTACGATAATAAAATTTTTCTGTCTTTTAATTAAACTTTTCTATAAATACAGGTAATATTACCATATAACATTAAAATACTTCTTACTATATTAAAATTTAGATATTATTAATTCAAAAGTATTTAATATCCCTTAACTTCTTCATTATTCATTATTTTAATTATAGAACTTGTACCAAGTCTTGAAGCTCCCTTTTCTATAAATTCTTCTGCTTTTTCAATACTCTTTACTCCACCGGCAGCTTTAATCTTTACATCTTTTCCAACATACTTTTTGAACAACTCTATATCTTCAATAGTCGCTCCACCATTACTAAAACCAGTTGATGTTTTTATAAAGTCTGCTCCAGCTTTTGTAACACAATCACATAATACAATCTTTTCTTCTTCCGTTAAAAGACACGTTTCTATTATTACTTTTAATATTTTATCTTCACATGCTTCTTTTATTTCTCTTATTTCGTTAGTTATATAGTCATAGTTTTTTTCCTTTACCATTCCTATATTTATTACCATATCAATTTCATCTGCACCTTTTTGTATAGCATCTCTCGTTTCAAAAACTTTTACCTCTGTTGTATTATATCCATTAGGGAATCCTATTACAGTGCATATCTTTAAAGCTTCTCCAACATATTCTTTTACTCTTTTCACAAAAGAAGGTGGAATGCATACTGATGCAACTCCATATTTCATTCCATCGTCACATATAACTTTTATTTCGTCCCATGTAGATGTTTGTAAAAGTAATGTATGATCAACTGTTTTTAATATATCTTTTATATCCATTTATATCTCCTAACTCCTTTTCTTACTCAATTATCTTGTGTATTATGTCTGCTTTAGCTGGCTTTTCATTGGACATTGTATATGCTGATAAAAGCATCTCTTCAGATTTTTCAATTCTGCTCATATCACTTGTATATATAGTAGCTAATATATCACCTTCATTAACATAGCTTCCCATCTTTTTAGATAATATTATACCTGCACCATAATCTATTACATCATCTTTAGTTTCTCTTCCTGCCCCTGCTAATAATGAAGCTATTCCTACTTTTTCTGCATTCAATTCATATACATACCCTTTTTCTTGGGCTTTTACTTCATGTGCTATTTCTGCAATAGTAAATAGATTCTTATCTTCTATTACGCTTACATCTCCACCTTGATTAGCTACAAGTTCTTTTAATTTTTCAAGAGCTTTTCCATTCTTAAGAACTTCCTCTAAAATAGCTCTTCCTTTATTTACATCCACCTCTATATTAGATAACTTAAGCATTTGAGCACCAAGTCTTAAACATAACTCTCTTAGATCTTCTGGACCTCTATCACTTAAAACTTCTATTACTTCTTGAATCTCCAACGCATTTCCTATTGCATATCCTAAAGGTTCTCCATTTAAAGTTATAGCTGCTGATGTATTTCTATTTAAGCCCTTACCTATAGAAACCATAGCTTCTGCAAGCTTTTCAGCATCTTCCTTAGTTTTCATAAATGCGCCATCACCATATTTAACATCTAATAATATAGCATCTGACCCTGAAGCAATTTTCTTGCTCATTATACTAGCTGCTATCAAAGGAATACTATCTATAGTAGCAGTAACATCTCTAAGTGCATATATTTTCTTATCAGCAGGTACTATATTCTGTGTTTGTCCAGCTATTACAAGTCCTGACTTATTAACAAAGTTTATAAAGTTTTCTTTTGATACATTTATATCAAATCCTGGTATTGCTTCAAGCTTATCAAGAGTTCCTCCTGTGTGTCCTAGACCCCTTCCTGATAATTTAGCAACCTTTCCTCCAGCTGCTGCAACCATAGGTACCAATATTAGAGACGTTTTATCTCCAACTCCACCAGTACTATGCTTATCAACTTTTATTCCATTTATTTCACTTAAGTCAACAACATCTCCTGATTTAATCATAGCCATTGTTAAATTAACTGTTTCTTCTTTACTAAATCCATTTAAATATATCGCCATCAACAATGCAGACGTTTGATAATCAGTAACCTCACCTTTAGTATAACCTTCTATAAAAAATTCTATTTCCTCTTTACTCAACTCTTTTTTATCTCTCTTCTTTGCAATAATATCAAAAGCTCTCATACTAAAACCTCCATTTATTCTTCGTATTTATTTAATTTAACCCAAGTTTCAAGTTCTTCTTTACTCTTAGGTATAGTTAATTCATCATTTACTATCTTTGATTTTATTTTATTAACAGTTTTCATAACTATTGGATCTAATTCCACTTCTGATCCTTCCCTAGTAATATCTATAATCCCTTCTTTTAATCCTGATAAATGAACTCCATCATTCCAAGTATTATCATTCATATATTTGATTTCATTAAAAATAATTTGATTCATATATCTTGTAGCTGTAGAGATTATAACGCTCGGATCAAAATAGTTTTGATTTTCATCTACTCCAAAAGCGTATCCGCCACTTTCCTTAGCTGCTGAGAATACCCCAAGCCCTGATGCTCCTGCTAAGTGTTGTATATATTTAACTCCTTTGCTATACATCAATAATGCAGTTTCTCTAGCCTTAAGCGGATTTTTAAAATCGTTTACTACTGCTGTAATTACTTCCCCATCTGGATTAATATATTTAAATCCAGCTTCAAACCCTATAGCTCCTTCTCTTAGATGTGGAACTTCCATTCCTAATATTACTCCAGCTTTACTCATATATCCTGTTTTTTCATAATCTTCTTTACTTAATATTCCTGAAATAACGCCATTTAAAAATGCTTGTTCTTCCCATCTTGTATAAATAGAACTTATATTTTTAGCATCAACCTTTGAATCTATTAAAGTAAACTTTTGATTAGGATATCTTTTTGAAACCGCTTTCACATCACCTTCTTGTTCAGGACCAACAGCAATTATTAATTGATATTCTTCTGTTTCTGCAAATTCTATTAAACTCTTTTCATATTCTTCAGGATATATAGGTTCTGAGTAATCAAATTCTACCCCTAACTCCTTCTGTGCCTTTAGTAAACCATCGTAAATTAAATCGTTAAAGGATTTATCTCCTAATCCACTTCCAGTAAAAACAACAGCTATTTTTAAATTTTTTTCTTCTTTTGGTTTTAAGCTATTATTCATATTAACACCTAAGGATGCTACAAAAATTATTGTTATAACTAATATTAATGCTCCCATCAATATTCTATTTAAATTTTTAATCATTTAATCTCCTTTATAGTGGATAATAACTTGCAATATCTTTTATTCAATATAATTATACATAAATAAAATCCTACTTTATATAAAGAATATTGATATTGAATATAATTATTTGGATATAATTTTATTAACATTTAATTATTATCTATCTTATATCTGTAAAATATTGATTTTTTATAATTTATTTGACATTTCGTTATAACATTATCAATATCTATCTTCCTCTGGTGAAATTCCTGTATACCTTTTATAGTTTTTAGAAAAATATCCAGCATTAGAATACCCTACTTCCAAGGCAATTTGAGATATCTTCATATCTGTATTTTTTATTAATTCTTTAGCTTTCTTTATTCTATAAATAGTTAAATAAGTGCTAAAGTTTTCTCCTACTTCTTCTTTAAAAAGTCTAGAAAAATATTCATGTGATAAATATATATGTTTTGCTACATCCATAAGAGAAATATGTTTTTTATAATTATCATCTATATACTTTAAAGCTTTCTCTATAGATCTTGAATATGCTTTAGGCTTAACAATATTATGTTTATCCAATTTCTCTTCATCCTTAATTTCGATCTTGGATTTTATTATTGCATTTATTTTATTTAGTATTTCACTAAGCTCCTTGGGCCTAATATCTGATTTTATTAAATACTCATAAACTCCACAACTTATAGCTTCCTTAGCATATGAAAACTCTGCAAAATTTGTTAGTATTATTATATACACTTCTGGTATCACTTCTTTTATTCTTTTAGACAATTCTATTCCATCCATAACAGGCATCTTTATATCTGTTATAATAACATCCGGTGGATTTTTCAAAGCAATATCATAAGCTTCTTTTCCATTACTTACGCTCCCTATTATATTGAAATCATCTGAAATATTTTTTATAGTATATCTAATCCAGTCTCTTATTGGACCCTCATCCTCTACAACTAGTATATTTAACATAATTCATCCTCCTTTATTTAGGTAATTTAAATATCACTATTGTCCCTTTTCCTTCTTGGCTTTTTATCTCAATACCATATTCCTTTCCATAATTTAATTGTATTCTTTCATGAACGTTAATCAACCCTACCCTGTTTATAGATTCTTTATTCTTAAAAACATTATTTATTTGAATGCTACTCATTCCCTTACCATTATCACTTATTTCTATAATTATATATTCATGGTTTACATAACCGTTTATTTTTATTTCACCTTTATTATTTTCACTTTCCATACTATAAAAAATAGCATTTTCAACAATTGGCTGTAATATTAATGCTGGAACCATTGTATTTTTTATTTTTTCATCTATATATATATCTACTTTGAATCCATCAGGGTATCTAATTTGCTGAAGTTCTATATAAGTTTTAATTATTTCTATCTCATCTTCTAATGAAATAAGTTCGCTAGCTCTAGGCAATATATTTCTTAACAATTTAGAAAATTTATATAACATCTCTTCTGCATCATCATTTCTATTCATAGAAACTAAAAATCTAACCCCACTTAAAGTATTATATAGAAAATGAGGATTAATTTGAGCTTGTAAAAAGCTTAACTCTGCTATACGTTTTTGTTTCTCCTTTTCCTTTATTTCCTCTATGGAATCATCTAACCATTTAACCATATCGTTAAAAGATTCCTCTAACATACCGATTTCATCATCCCTATCAACTTTAACTTTAACTTTTAAATTTCCACACATTACTTTTTCTATTGTATTTTTTATATTTATAACAGGCTTAGTAACCCAAACAGAAATCTTATAAATAACTATAAATGAAACAATTACTACTAAAATTAAAGTAAGTAAGAATTTTTGTGTTATTTGCTTTATAGGTTGTCTAACTATATGTAGCGGTATTTCTTCAACTATTGACCATCCATATCTATCTAATGTAGATACTATCTTCATAAACTCTACATTATCTCTTTTAAATATGGAGTACCACTCCTCTGTTTCTATGTAGTTTCCGTAATCTAATTCTTTATAATAATTTTCTCCTATTAGCCTTTTATCTTTACTTGATATTATATTTCCTTTTATATCTATAATATATATATTTCTACCATCTTTAATAATTTTATTATACCTATCATAAAGCATTTTTTCACTTACATCCATGATAAGCACTCCTAAGGTCTCACCTGTAATTAAGTCCTTTATTACTCTCCCCATTCTAAATATACATTTATAAGGACCTATCCCCTCTTCGTCTTCAAATGTACTAATAAGAACAGTTTTACCATTAGCCTCAATTATTTTGTTATACCAAAGCTCACTTTTTATTGAGTCCATAGTATATTTATTTTTAGAATACGTACTAAAATTTAAACCGTTTTCAGAAATTAAATAAAGCTCTGGCTTCATATTATACTTTCCATATTTCCATACTTGTTCGTTTAATAATCCTTCTACATATTTACTTGAATCAATAACATCCTCTGTATTTTTAATTACTTCATCTGCTCTAATAGATAATGCACTTACTAATTTATTATCTTCAACAATGTTATTTCCAATCTCTTCAATATTTGATACTAATATAGAAATATTATCTGAAACCTCCTCCAAAATTTCGCTATTCATTTTCCCCATTTCAACTTGAACTATCTTATTTGTATCCTTTATCGACCATGTCCCTATGACTATAGAAACAGTTACTATAAATAAATTTAAAAGTAAACATAACTTTAAAGTTATACTCTTTGTTTTCATAAGCTTAAATCCTCTTATAATATATTTGTATCTTTTATACAAATTATTTTACTAAAATTATCTCATATATGTCTATCTTTATTCCACTAAAAGTATTTAAATATATTCAAATATATAAGTTACTATGATGATTTAATACTAAAAAATCCCTAAGTAACTTATAGTATATAAATACAGTCATTGTTCTAGTAACTTATTTATATATTGTTATTAATAAAAGAAGTTGTATAAAAATACGTTTTGATATTACCTAATAAAAAGGGAAGTTCTAATTTAATCCGATACCTATGTCAAGGACATTATAAAAAAAGGGTTATGCACAAAGAAGA
>OGST01000828.1_pt1 | contig 9839 bp, 11 predicted proteins | sample 1574021 | NCBI WGS metagenome assembly OGST01 (sample SAMN03295847, study PRJEB24534) | human gut metagenome | isolation source: fecal sample 7 from infant 6 | host: Homo sapiens | place: USA: Pittsburgh, PA | collected 2014-07 | reverse complement strand
TTCCCCTCTATGAGGCAGGTTACCCACGTGTTACTCACCCGTCCGCCGCTAATCCGTTTCCCGAAGGAAACTTCATCGCTCGACTTGCATGTGTTAAGCACGCCGCCAGCGTTCATCCTGAGCCAGGATCAAACTCTCAATTTAAAAGTTTAATCTATACTCATATTACTTATAAAAGAATTGCTGGTTTATGTTAATATCTTCTGTTTAATTTTCAAAGACCATTTCGTCGTCGCCCTCAAGCGACTTTCTTAGTTTAGCATCACTTCGAAACTTTGTCAACAACTTTTCTCAAAACTTTTATTTATTTTGTTAAGTTGTTTGTGTGTCTCTCAGCGACGAGATTTATCTTACCATGTATATTGATTTAACCGATTTTATAATACACCTTATTTTCATTATTATTCCTATAATTCTTTATTTTCCTTAATTTTTCTATATAATTCTTACATTGATACGCTGGGATAAGTTTTCATATAATTTATTGTATTAATATGTAAAATAAAAGGAATACTGTAAAAAAGCATTCCTTTTAAAAAAATTTATATTGTTTTACTTACTATTTTCTTTTAAATCTTTTGCTTTTTAATCCAATTCCAACTAAAAGTGATAGAGACCCTAATCCAAAAATAAATTCTTTACCAACACCTGAACCTGTTTGTGGTAATTCATCTTTATTATTATCATCACTATTCTCTAAATCCTCATTATTTTCTTCATCTTCTTTATCCTCATCTGGGCTTAGAGGCTTATCCTCTTTATTATCTTCTATTGAAAATTCTGAAATAACATATTTCTGTTTAAAACATCTTCCTTTTTCATCAATAAGTTCTTAACTTGTTATTTCTATGCTAGTTAATTCAGCTTTATCAATTGCCTTAAATTCTAAAATGAAATTCACTTCATTAGCCTTAAGAGAACCCTCTTCTAAATTTATTAAAACTTCTAAAGTATTATTATCTATAATATTAGTTTGTAAATCTCCACTAAACTCTACCTTACCATTAATAAATTCTAATTTTTCTCCTTGAAATTTAATCTTGGCTCTATATTTACCTGCTACTATTTCATTAAAATCACTTAAATTAAACTTTACTTGAAAATTATCACCTAAATTTATTTTTTTATTCATACTAATATTAACATTTCCAAGCTATTGATGTTTGTAATGCCATGTCCATAATCGTAATAATTAACTTCAGTATTCATAGTTCCATCATTATTTAAACTTGGAATATCTACTGATAACTTTCCCTTAGGCTCTACAGCTCCAAAAACAACTCCCATAGATGCTGGTATATTAGGTGCTGAAGATTTAGTAAAAAAAAGTATCTCTTCTATTTGAAATTGTTTTTTAGCATTATATGATTTCTGAACATTTAGTTGGGAACGAAGTATCTTCTTCTGTTGGATCCATTCCTTTAAATCCATATTCAACTCTCTGTGCCTTAACATTATTATAAATCGTCAAATCATATTTGTTTATTAAACTTATTAATATAGCATCTTTGTTTACTTTTAGTTATGAATTCTAACTATTTTGTTATTGATTAATTGCAACTATTTCAATTTAAATTATATTTAGCACCCTTGTTATAAGAAATTATTAAGTATAGAATTTAATTATGATTTTGACAAAATTTATTTTTATATAAGGAGGTAATTAAATGGCTGCTGAATTTAATAATGATTGGGATGATTTATTAAAAGATGAGTTTGAAAAGGAATATTACTTAAATCTTAGAAAGTTTCTTATAAATGAATATAAAACTCAAAAAATACATCCAAGCATGTATGATATATTTAACGCATTAAAATTCACACCTTACAAAGATGTTAAAGTTGTTATTTTAGGTCAGGATCCATACCATGGACCAAACCAAGCTCATGGATTTAGTTTTTCTGTTAAACCAGGAGTTCAAACTCCTCCATCTTTGAGAAACATGTTTAAAGAATTAAATTCTGACCTTGGATGTTACATACCTAATAATGGATTTTTGGAATCTTGGGCTAAACAAGGTATTCTTTTATTAAATACTGTTTTAACAGTTAGAGAAGGGCAAGCAAATTCTCATAAGGGTAAGGGTTGGGAAATATTCACTGATAGAGTAATTGAATTGTTAAACAAAAGAGAAGAACCTATAGTATTTATTCTTTGGGGAAGAAATGCTATTTCAAAAGAAGCTTTGATAACTAATCCAATACATAAAATAATAAAATCAGTGCATCCAAGTCCACTATCTGCTACTCGCGGATTCTTTGGTTCAAAACCATTCTCTAAAACTAATGATTTTTTAGTTTCAATAAATAAAGAACCTATAGATTGGCAAATACCTAATATATAACCAAAACTTTATACTTAATATTAATTATTATTTTAAGTTTACATTGATTTATATAAAACTCTTTATCAATACCTAATCTAGCTTTTGAAATTGCAATTTTAAATTTATATTGATTTATATAAAACTAAATTGATTTTTAAGGAAACTTTACACCCCTAACTTAATATACTCTATTAGGAGTATTAATTAAGTTAGGGGTGTAATTTTATGAAAAATTATAAAGATAATGATGAGAATTTTAAATTAGTTCCTATGAACATGAAATGTAATCAAGAATATTCTTTTATGCCTATGAATAAATTCAATTCAAATTCAATGAATCTTAATCCTATGATTAATAAGAATTCAAATCATAGTTGTTGCTGTATGCATAACTATGTGATGAAACCATCACCTTACAATAATAATTATTATGAAAATCAAATGTTTCCTCAAAATCATACAGATAATATGATGGTAAAAACATTAATAACAGTAAAAAAGAAATCAGATCTATTTGATTAATCTATATGTAGTGTATATCTCTACATATATTAAGCCACTACTAGTATATAAATTAATATTATACTAAAGTGGCTTTATTTGTTTCTTTTTTATTACGATTACTGTAATCATCTATTCTTTTAAATATTTATATTATATAATCTACTTAAATTTATTATTATTTTAAAATACAAAAATAAATTAATCTTAAAATATATTTTTATTAAGGAGTGTTGCTATTGTTGAAAAGGTTACCACAAGAATACCTTATACATTTAATTTTATATATTTCTTTTATTATATTTGCCTTTTTTTTAGAAAGCCCTAAAGAAATACTTAATGGACTTTACAATATAATTTCAAATTCAGACATATTAATAACAGATTATATAAGTATAGGTGGTTTTGGAGCGACCTTAATTAATAGTGCTCTTTTAGGCTTAATATTTATATTTTTATTTTATATAACTGATACGAAATCTACAGGAAAAAGCATAATGTCTTTATGGTTTTTAACTGGTTTTGGAATGTTCGGTAAAAATATAATAAATATATGGCCTATAGTTTTAGGTACTTTTATATATTCTAAAGTGAAAAAAAAGCCCTTTAAAGATTATTTAGTTATAGCATCTCTTGGGACTGCTCTAGCCCCTACAGTAAGTCAATTTTCGTTTTTTCCAGGAGTTCATCCTATATCTGGAGCTATTATGGGTGCATTAGTTGGAATAATAGTAGGATTCATTCTTCCTCCAATTGCTAAAAATGCATCTAAGATTCATTCTGGTTTCTCTCTTTATAACGTTGGCTTTGCTGGAGGAATTATAGCTATAGCAGTAATGTCTTTAATGAGAGCCGTTGGACATGACTTTGAGACAAACTCTATATGGCATAAAGGAAATAATATATTATATATGCTATTTTTATTTACTATAAGTGCTTACTTCATAATTTGTAGCCTTATACTAGATAAATCAAAGAAAAGTGTGCTGAAAGATCAAATAGGAATTAATAAAGAACATGGTATTTTCCCTAGTGACTTTTTTTCAATCTATGGTAGTAGTTGTTATTTTAATATGGGAGTACTTTGTATATTCTCAACACTTTTTGTTTTACTTATAAATGGTGATTTAAATGGTCCAACTATTGGAGCTATTTTTTCCATGGCTGGCTTTGGATGCTACGGAAAAAATTTAGCTAACTCTGTTCCATTAATTATAGGAGCTTCATTAGCATCTTTAATTAGCATATCAGATATAAATTCTCCTGTTACAGTAGTTTGTATATTATTTAGTACGGGATTAGCTCCTATTTCTGGCTACTATGGTTGGCCTTATGGAATAATAGCAGGATTTCTTCACATATTTATGGTTTTTAATATTGGTGAATTGCATGGAGGATTAAATTTATATAATAATGGACTTGCAAGTGGCTTTGTAGCCGCAATTATTGTTCCAGTTATAGAATCTCTTCAAGTTACAAATACAAAAAATAATTTAAAAGATTCTTCTAAGAAACATCCTATTAGTTTAGGAATAAAAAAAGAAGCAGATTAATCTGCTTCTTTTTTCTTTACATTTATAAATTTTATATTAAAAGGGGCTTATAGTTTAAGTAGGGGGAAATTAACACTATGTTAATTTTATACTATAAACCCGAACAAACTTATTTATTATATATTAATTGATTAACTTTTTATCTGATTTAATCTTAGCTCTTTTTACTAAAGTATAAATAAGAGAGGCTACTATTCCAGTTACTCCACCTAAGGCAAAGCCAAACTGAGGATTATTAAAAATAGCTCCTAAAGCAAGTCCTATTAAAACTCCTCCCGCTATACTTTTAGCAAGATATTCACATTCTTTATCACTTAATATCATCTTCTCTAACACCTTTACCACTCCCAACAAATTCCTTTAACTTAATTATACAAACTACTTATTACAAAGTATTTACATTGAATTTAAGCATTGGTTACTTTTGTAAATTAGATTTTATCTTATGTTAGAAAATAGATATTATTTTAAATAATATCCTAATATCATATGACTTAAAGTCTTATATCATTTAATAATATTGTCATTGTAATATACAAATAATATTACAATATTTATAATACACACCATTATTTATTGCTTTAGTTGTTCTATATATAATATTAAGACATTCATCTTACTTTGTAAAGAGTTATTTTTTACTGTTTTAAAAGATTAATTATATATATTAAGAGTTATTTCTAATCATTTCTATTCTTTTTATAAATTTCCTACTATTTTGGTTCCATGGAACTCCCTAGCATTGGTATAATCTTTTAACTTTAAAAAATTATCTTTAGTAACTCCTCCACCTGGAAGTATTATTATTTTATCTTTAGCATGTTCAACTAATTCTTTTAAGGTATCTTTATTTTTAAAAGCATTATCTAAACCACCCTTTGTTAAAACCCTATCTACTCCTAAATCTATAAGCTTACCTAAGGCATCAACCTTATTTTCTATTTCATCAAAGGCCATATGAAATGTAACGCTTAAAGGTTTAGCTAACTCAACAAATTCCTTTGTTGTTTCATAATCTAAAGTATTATCTTCCTTTAGAAATCCAAATACTACTCCTGTTACCCCTATATCCTTACAAAGTTTTATATCGTTTTTCATTATGCTCAATTCTTCTTTAGAATAAACAAAATTTCCTCCTCTTGGTCGAATAATTACATTAATGTCTATATTAATATCCTTTTTACATTGAAGAATTGTTCCATAGCTTGGTGTTGTTCCCCCTTGAGCCAAGTTATCACAAAGCTCTATTCTATTAGCTCCTAATTCCTCAGCTCTTTTTCCTTCCTTATAATTTCCAACACATGCTTCTAACTTAATTGTCATACTCCTCTCTCCTCCTCAGTAATATTTTTTATTGATTCCAACTCAGTGTTTTCAAGATTACAATTCCCAGATCTTCTCTCAAAACCTTTAAAATCAAAATTTAAAAACATTAAACTAACATTTTCTTCTCTTAATATTTCTAAGATTTTTATATTTATTTCTTCCTTAAGCTTTTCATATTTTAAATATTCAAATTCATCTGTATAGAAATATATAAAAACTCCAAAACCATAAGTTGAAAGCTCATTAAAACTTACTATTATCAAATTTTTATCTATTTTATCATGTTTTTTTAGCATATTTTCTATTTTATTAACAGAATTTTTTATACTTTCTATTGGTGTCTTGCAATCCATAGTAAATTTAAAATGGATTCTCCTTAATTTTCTTTGAGTCCAATTTATTATGTTACTATTAGCAAGTTTTGAATTAGGTACAGTAGCAATTGCCATGGAAAAGGTTCTTATCCTTGTACTTCTAAATGTAATCTCCTCAACAACTCCTTCAACATCTCCAGCCTGTATCCAATCTCCAATAGAAAAAGGTCTATCTAAAACTATTACCATTCCCCCAAACAAATTTGAACAGGTATCCTGTGCAGCTAAAGCAAAGGCAACTCCACTTACACCTAACCCAGCAATAAAGCCAGTTAAGCCAAATTCATTTGCAATTATAATTATTCCAACTAGCAATATTATTAATCTAATAATTATAGAAACAAAAGGAAATACAATAGTATTACCACCATCATTTTTATGTAACTTAGAATAAAGTAATGAATTTTCTAAAGTTAAGTTATAGGCAAAATATATAAATGAAACTATTATTCCTACTCTTAGAATCTTATATGTAGATAAAAAATCTATACCTAAGGAATCAAGATTTATAACTTTAAATATTGAATATATTCCAACAAAGGATACAATAAGCTTTAATGGATTTTCTAAAGCTCTAACAATATTATTATCTAAGTAATTTTTAGTCCTTCTTGCCCCTCTCATTAGTAATTTAAATAGATTATTTATTAGTATTTTATTTATGATTAAAACAATTATCATAATAACAAGAATTATAATAATTTCTTTTATATTGATAATTGTTAACCTTCCTAAAAGTCTTTCTAATTCCTTCATAGCACACCTCAAAAGATATTCTTCTTTTTATCTTTTCCTGAAATGACTAATTTATTTTAAATTTAAATATAAAAATAAACCTAGATAAAATATTTTTTATATTTTATCTAGGTTTATTAATTTCCACTTTTATACTATTTCATCAAAGTATTCACTAACTTCTTGATTACTTTTCTTTATGCTTTATTGAGGTATATGACTTTTTATATAAGACTTTACCTCTTCTGGACGAATATCAAGGATAACTGCAAACTCTTCATTTATTAATTTTTCCGCAGTTTGCATAATCTCATCGTCGCCCTTACATGCCTTTTTACCATCTAATTTTCTTTTCTTTTTATCTAAATATATACTTCTTATTAATACAATTAAATCATCACAATTTCCACTTCTAAGCATTGTTTTAAACTCATCATTTCTTTGTCTATCATTATCTATCCATAAAGTTTCCGTCTCTGGGATACTATTTATAATGGAATTTACATCCTCCTTAGAAAGAAGAGTTCTCATAGAAATTTTCTTATTATCAACTGGAATTTTAATTACTGTCTTTTTAGGATACTTAGAATAAACTGGACTTAATACATAATATTCTTTTTCAATATTATTCATAAGAGTTTCTTTAGTAATATCTATAACCTGACAAACCCCAACAGTTCCATACATTATATAATCATTAATTTTAAACAATAAATTTTCACCTTCCTTAAATTAAAATTTTGCTTTCATCTCATCATTAAGAGATTGCTCTTTTAACTCAAGTAGTTAGCACTATACTTTTCTAAAATAAAAAAAGTAGTTTTAACAACTGGAATTACGTCATTAAAACTACACGCTGTATACTTCTATTTTACCACATTAAAAATATTTAATGTAAGGAAATATTTTATTTTTAAAATATATATGATTTTACTCAATATCAATTTTCATATCTCTATAATAATATTTCATATCATTTTCATTAATTTCTCTTAATACTCTACATGGATTTCCTACAGCAACTACATTAGATGGAATGTCCTTTGTAACAATACTTCCTGCTCCAATTACTGAATTATCTCCAATATTAACGCCTGGAAGTATCACAGAATTTGCACCAATCCAAACATTATTTCCTATATGTATAGGAATATTATATTGAGCTTGTTTACTTCTTAATTCTGGATGTATAGGATGTGTCCCTGCTGATACTGTAACATTTGGGCCAAACATCACATTATTTCCAACAAATATATCGCAGTCATCAACCATTGTTAAATTAAAATTAGCATAAACTCCATTGCCAAAATGTACATTTTTTCCTCCCCAATTAGCATGGAAAGGCGGTTCAATATAACAATCATCTCCTATTTCAGCAAACATCTTCTTTAGTATTTTCTCCCTTTTATCCTGTTCTGAAGGTCTTGTTTTATTAAAATCATAAAGTAACTCTAAAGCCTTCATCTGTTCCCTCATCAAATCTTCATCATTACAATAATAAAGTTTTTGGCCATACATTCTTTCTCTTATTTCTTTCAAGTCCATAATCTTCTCATCCTTTTATAGAATTCGTATTTTTTAAGTTCTTAATATAAATTTTATAAAAAAACTATATAGTATCAACATAAAATTCTAAATTTATTTAAGATATAATGTAAATTTTTATTATGAATTAAAATACAAAATATTAATAAAAAATCTGCCTCTTAATTAAATATAAGAATCAGATTTTACTTAATAGCCTTTTAATTTTTATTAGAAGATATATAAGTTTACTTAAAATATATTTTGCATTTTAATATATTAATTTACATTATCATAGGCATCTACTAAATATTTTTCCAAATCATATAATTCATCTATAGAATTAATATATACCCTTGATTCTCCTATTCCCTTTGGAGCTTGCTCAATCTCCTTATTAGGACAAATATTTTTTGCGTATTCTACAGGTAATTTAGTCATTACATTTTTCTTACTAGCATCTAAATTAAATCTAATAATCCATCTAGTTGTATTCCTTAAATACACAGAAAAATAGTTTGTAGTATCTTTATAATTAATCTCTGAAATATCTCTATTATTTTTCTCTAGTATATCTTTAACTATATTAAAACCTTTAAGTTCATTCTCTGTGGTTATTATCCCCTTCTGAACTTTATTTCCTATTTCAATTTCAGATAAGTCTTCTCTATTAACACTATCATTATTTATATTTTCTTCTTTTTTTATAGTTAATGTCTCTTGTTGATATAACCCCTTACTAACTATATCTAAAACTGCATTTGAAATTGCTTTTTTTACAAGTGGTCTAAATCTCTCAATCACATTGGATGTTATTCTCATTTCACTAAAATCCTTTACTATGAATCTTACAAAATCATCACTTGGATTGCTAAAAAGTCTTCTTAAACTTTCATTTAAAGTAGAAGTATAAACTAATTCTTCAGCATAAGTTATTAATGAATCCTTATCAAAATTTTCTTTTCTTAATTTATTTAAACTTTCTATATCCGATTCTTTAATCTCTAGTAAATTTATATTTAAAAATGGAGTATCATCCATTACATTATTTGCATTTAAATCAGTAAAAAATTTATATTCAATCCCATTAGTTAATATAGCAAGCTTAACTTCTTTTGTTGAATTGAAATATCTCGCTAATTGTGCATCATGATTGTTTAAATTTTCATTTACTGATTTTGCTTCTATAAATATTATTGGTTCATTTTCTTTAAATAAAGCATAATCAACCTTTTCGCCTTTTTTTATTCCAAAGTCAGCACTATATTCTGGTCTAATTTCAATAGGATTAAAAACATCAAATCCTAATATTTGAATAAATGGTATTATTAATGCTTGTTTTGTCATTTCTTCATTAGTGATATATTCTTTTCTCTCTTTTACCTGAACTGATAATTTTTGAATGTCATCTTTAAAAGCCATTTTAAACCTCCCCTTAAATTAACCTCTTTAAATAATATGTATTTGTTACTCTTTTATTACACTAAGCTAGTTCATCA
>OGST01000804.1_pt1 | contig 10254 bp, 12 predicted proteins | sample 1574021 | NCBI WGS metagenome assembly OGST01 (sample SAMN03295847, study PRJEB24534) | human gut metagenome | isolation source: fecal sample 7 from infant 6 | host: Homo sapiens | place: USA: Pittsburgh, PA | collected 2014-07 | reverse complement strand
ATGTATAAGTATATGTATAAAGAAGCTCAAACACATGGATTATTTAGAGGAGATGCGGATCATCGAGAAATTATAGATAAGTATAGTAAGGAGGGCTGGAAATTTGTTACGGCAATACCTACAGAGTTTTATAGTAATAATGGAGAAATCAAGATATTTGATTTAGTGTTTGAAAAGGAAATACATTATTAACTATATAAATTAATTAAATAGGAGGTGTAAAATGCTAAATATTAGAAAAGTCTCTATATCAGATTATAAAGATATATATTTGCTAAATAAAGAATTAGGCTATTTATATGAGGAAGTAAAGGTTAGAGAAAAAATTAAATATATAATAGAAAATAAAAAAGATATTATTTTAGTAGCTTATATAGATAATAATATAGCTGGATATACATGGCAGTGAATATGAGTTATTATATTCAGATTCTTTAATTAATATTTTAGGATTCGTAGTTAAAGAATCTTATAGAAAAAATGGGATAGGAACAGCTTTAATTAATAAATTAGAAGGAATAGCAAGAGAAAAGAAATATTCTGGAATAAGATTGGTATCAGGAATTGAAAGGGAAAATGCACATAGATTTTATGAAAGAAATGGTTATATCTATAGAAAGGAACAGAAGAATTTTATTAAATTATTTAGTTAGATTTGTATTCTTATATTTTTATAGATGAATTTGAGTAGAATTTAATGTAAAAGGTATAAATTATAGAAATATATAGGATGGAAATAAAATAAGAAACTTTTTAAAAGTAATATAGAGAACATTTTGTATTTGGTTTTATGATATTATTTTCCTTATTAAAATTTAATGATGATAGTATGATAATAGCATCTACAATTATTATAGTTTTATCTTACTCTTTTGTATATTTTTAATAATAGATCAAATTAGCTTTAAGAACAAATAATAAGCGTAGTAGTTGTATAATAAGAATTAAAAGACACTTTTAGTGTCCTTTAAGAAATGAAAACATTACCTTTACCAACTATAACAATTCTATAATCTGGAAGTAAGGCTGTTAAGTTAAATTTATCAGATTTAGGAGTAAGGCGAATAGATTGAACAAGAATTTGATTTTCATCAAACACTTGTAAATAAACACTATTAGACTCAGATATATTTTGAACTGTATATTTATTTTGAGGAGAAAAATTTAAGTCAGAAGCTTGATAAACACCTTCTTCAAATAAATTTACAGCGTAAGTAGATTGTGTAGAAGTACTAAAAAACAAAGATAATGAAATTATAAATACAAATATTGATTTTTTCATAATCTAACCACCTTTCATACTTATTTTAATCAAATATAAAATAAATATTCAATAGGGTATTTAGATAAAGTTAAAGAATAAGAGATTAAGTAAGATATAAAATCTATATTAATATTTGATAATCTGAAGATGATTACTTTTAAGAATAGAAATAATTTATATTAGATATTATAGAGAGGTGGACTATAAAATCCACCATTTAATATTAGTTTATTATTATAAAATTGTAAGAAATTAATTCATAATACTCTTAAAACCAAAAGCCTCCCCAGAAGTTATTAAATCCACAACATCTATTGAATCCACAACATCTATTGAATCTACAACATCTACGGCAGCAACAACAACATCTGTTAAATCCCCAAAATGGCATATTATTCACCTCTCTATATATAATTTAATATATTCTCAAATCACATAAGTGTTACTAAGTATAGAGCAATATTTTCATGTTGAAATAATAATAAAGTAAGTTAATTACAATGAAATAGATAAATCTTATAACTAAGAGATGAGTTGAACTATAATAAACCTAATGATTTTAATAATAATTAATTTAATAAACTAATAGAGGAAGATTTTAAATGTATAGAGAATTATTAAATAGAATAAAAGTTAAATTTAATGATGTATATTTAATTCCTTATGAAAAGTTATTGAAGGATATAATGTAAGTTTTAACAATAATTTATTTAATGATATTATTAAATAGAATATATATGAATTACTTATAGATATAAATAAAGAATTAATTGTGAATAGTTGGAGGGGGGCATTAATTATTATACAAATCAGGGATGTGGACTTTCGAATTTTTTTAGAATAAGAGGAAAAATAAATTTAAGTTAAAATCACATATAGGAGGAGTAAAAATGAAAGAAAATAAATATGATGATATAAGTTTTTTCAAAGAATATAAAAAAATGCCACGCTCAGTAAATGGATTAAAATCTGCTGGGGAATGGCATGAGTTAAAAAAGGTTTTGCCTAGCTTTACAGATAAACGAGTATTAGATTTAGGATGTGGCTTTGGATGGCACTGTAAATATGCTGCTGAACATGGGGCAAAAGCTGTAGTTGGGGTAGATATATCAGAGAATATGTTAAATGAAGCAAAGAGGATAAATAATTCTCCATTAATTGAATATATCAGAAAACCTATAGAAGATATAGATTACCAAGAAAATAGTTTTGATGTTGTAATTAGCTCTTTAGCATTTCATTATATAAAATCTTTTGATGATATTTGTAAAAAGGTAAATAGGTGTTTATCTAATGGTGGGGATTTTGTCTTTTCGGTTGAACATCCAATATTTACAGCACATGGAAACCAAGATTGGTGCTATGATGAAGAGAAAAATAAATTACATTGGCCAGTAGATAATTATTTTATAGAAGGAATTCGCAAAAGCAACTTTTTAGGTAAGGATGTTATGAAATATCATAAAACTTTGACAACTTATATAAAGGGATTACTTATAAATGGGTTTGAAATAACAAATCTTATTGAACCAATGCCAGAGGAGTCGATGATATTATGTAACACTGAAATGCAAGATGAACTTCGTAGACCAATGATGTTAATAATTTCTGCTAGAAAAAAAGATTAATAGTATTTAATATTTTTTAGTACAAGATTTTACATTGGTTATACATAGAGAGGAAATTTATAATGATATTTTAGAACCTTTAAAAGATTTAGAGTTTGAAGTTATTAAGATTACTCTTACATGTTCTGGAGATGCATTGAGGAGTAGAATATTAAGTGATGTAAAGCTTAATTTAAGAACAGAAGAATCTATAAATAAAAGTGTTGAATATCTTAGTTTATATAAAGATATGAAAACAAACGAAATTGATACTACCAATACTTCAACTTCAAGAGTAGTAGAATTAATAATAAATATATAAATTCATCATCGTAAAATTGGTTTTACTTTTTATGATATTATTACAAGCTATATCAAGTTTTATATGGATATAAATGATAATATTTAATTAGGAGTGATAGAGTTAGCAGTAAAATTATAGAAAATATTCATTTACAATATTATGTATAAAAACCTAAAAGTTGATGGCTTTAGGATTTATATTTACAATTGAGCCTATACTTAATATGAGATCTAGTGAAGTATTTTTAGATAGAGAAAATAAATGGACTGTCTATAATGTAGATTCTATGGTATAGCATCAATGGGAAGTTGTTGTACTAGTAACAGATAGTGGATATGAAATTTTAGAGGATTATAAGTAGAAAGAGGAGATAAAGATGGGGGATTATAAAATAATTCAAATAATACCAAATACGAAAGAAATTTATTCTGAATATATTAGTGAAGAAAATGGAGATTTTACATTACCAATTGTATGCTTTGCTTTAGTTGAATATGATGATGGATCAAGAAAAGTAATTCCAATGGATATTGATGTAGATGGAACTGTTGGACCAAAAGGTAGAGATTTTATAGGAATTACTAATTACAAAATAGGGAAATTATAAAGTTTTTAGTAGAAGGAAAGTTTTTTACTTTTGATTTGTATGAATCGGATTTATTCATTTTATCTGAAAATAATAATTTAACTGTATAGCAGCTTATAGATAATTTATTATAAAATTATCTATATTTGAAAACTAATTATCTTAAAATCATTGTATAATGTAAATAAAATGATTTTTAAATAATAATTAATTACGAGGAGGCAGATATGAGTAAGATAGATTTGCATATGCATTCATGTTTTAGTGATGATGGAGAATATACTCCAGAAGAAATTGTTGATAGAGCAATGAAAAATAATGTTGAAATAATTTCTATAAGTGATCACAATTCAGTAAAAGCTGTGGAAAGAGCTTTAAATTATAGTAGAGATAAAGATATAAAGGTTATACCAGGAATAGAATTAGATTGTACATTTAATGATATAAACCTACATTTACTTGGATACAATATAAATTATAAAGAAAAGGATTTCTATAATATTGAAGAAGATATTTTAAATCAAGAAAGAAAAGCTTCAAAAGAAAAAATAAGGTTAATAAAAGAATATACAGGTTTAAATATAAGTGAAGAGGAAGTTCTTGAAAAATCATCAAATGGAGTTGTTACTGGTGAGTTAATAGCTGAAATACTATTAAAAGATAATGAAAATAGAAATTCTTCTATATTAGAGCCATATTTACAAGGTGGAAACAGAAGTGATATGCCTTATGTTAATTTTTATTGGGATTATTTTGCACAAGGAAAACCAGCTTATGTGCCAATAAAGTTTATAAGTTTGAAAGAAGCAATTAAACTAACTCATAAACATGGTGGTCAAGCTATAATTGCGCATCCAGGTAATAATTTAAGAAATAACTTAGATAAAATAGACGAATTAATAAAAGAAGGAATAGATGGGATAGAGGTTTTTAGTAGTTATCATACAAAAGAGCAAATTGACTATTTTTATACTAAGGCATTAAAAAATAATATGATATTAACCTGCGGAAGTGATTTTCATGGAAAGACAAAGCCTAATATAGAAATTGGAAATTTCAAATTTGAGCCTAAAGATATTTCAATAGAGAAAATATTAAATTAGAAGACTTCCAATAGGATGATAATCCGAAGTAGTTACTAGATGCAGTTATAATAATCTGATAGTAGGTTTTATCGAGTAATCGTAATTTATATCAGCTAACTGCATCTATTTTTATATAAAATTTAAAGATAAAAAAAAGGTTAGTTATGAATTATAATCAATTAAAACATCAATGAAAGTAAAAGGTTTATTTTAATTTTTTACGATTTCTAAAAATAACATTAATTATGAAGGTAATAAATGTAGAAAGTAGTGTTGCAAGAATAGTATTATTAAATAATGGTCTAATGTAATATTCTCTAAGTTTCATCCAAATAGTAATATCTTCAACCCATTTAATGCCAACAAACATTGCGTTAAAAACATAACCAACAAATAAGTATGAAATTATAAAGGAAATTATAAATGTAATAATTATAGATTTTCTACTCATTTTGCACCTCTCATTAAAATTATTATTTATTTAATATTACACCTTTGCAAATTGTTTATAATATAATGTTTTTATATTTGATCTAAGATTTATTTTAAGAATTGGCAAAATTTATATAAGTTGTTATGTATTTTATTGTTTAAATTAGATAAAAGTACTATTAGAAATAATAAGTAAAATTAATTTAAATGATATTGGATAATTATTGGGAAAAATGAGTCACAAAAAGAAGTATAAAAGAAAGTAGTTATTAAGGACTTTTTTCTGCTAAAGTTTTTATTTTAAATAACTATAATAGTGTATCGAATGCAAAATGTAGAAATATAATATACATTATTGATGAATTTTCGAGGGGTTATATGAATAGGGGAAAAAATAATAAACAAAGCAAAAAGTATAATATAAAAAAAAGAGAATTTGACTTACATCCTGCACTTAAAAATACTTTAGATGGAGATAGATATGGCTATATAAATAAAGAAGGAAAGGTAATAATTCCATTTAAGTTTACAAGAGCATATGATTTTAATGAAATTGGATTAGCAATAATCAAAGAAAATGATAAGTTTGGAATAATTAATATTAAGGGAAATTATATTGTTAATCCTCAATTTGATAATATAAATCCTTATAAAGAAGTGCGGGCAATTTATACTGAAAAATCTAAAATGGGGGTTTTAGATGAAAAAGGAAATAAATTAATGGATGTAGTTTATGATTATATAGGAAACTATAACGATGGATATGCAGTTGTAATGAAAAGAAGTGGTAAAAGCTCTAAATACGGATATATTGATTTAGATGGAAAGGAAATTACTGAAGTTAAATATATGCATGCAAATGATTTTAATGATGGCTTTGGATTGATAAAGATCAAAGATAGGGAATTTGCATTAATAGATACACAAGGTAATATTAGTAATACTTATAATTTTGAATATGTTGGGTCATATGGAGAAGACTTAATGGTATTTTCAATATTATTAGGTGGCCCATATGGATATATAAATAGAGATGGAGAAATAGTTATTAGTCCGATTTATTGTGATGCCAAAGAATTTAATGATGGGGTAGCAGTAGTCAGTAGAAGTAACAACAACATAGTCTGTACACATGGAGTTATTGACAAACTAGGAAGGCAGATTTATGGTGAGATATATAGTGATATAAAACATTTAGGTGAGGGTAAGATAGCTTTAGGTTTACCAATAGGAGATAATAGGATATTTCCAAGAAGTATTTATGCTATAGGAGATTCACTAGGCACTCTTTTAACAAAATTTATTTATCTCAATATTGGTACGTATATAAATGGGTTATCATATGGATCTGATGATAAAAAAACATTTTTTTTAGATAGGTATGGAAGAATAGTAAAAAATCTACCAATGGTTGATGGAAGTGGTGAACTTAGAGCTAAAGGTGGAATTATACATGCTAATATAGATTACTCTCCTTATTATTTAGATAAAAATAATAAATTTATTTATCAGCCTAATAAAGAATTTCCTTTAGATAAAAAATATTCATTAATTATTGATAAGTATAAACCTAATATTAATTATCTCATATATATTCCACAAGTGAAAGGGATACATGATGAAAATATAGAAAAAGAAGTTAATTCAAAATTAAGAAAAATATCATTTTATATACCAGCAAAAGAAGAAGTAATAGATAATGAGCCTAATATTATAGATGATCAGGTATTATCATATAATTACTACGGAAATTTTCAAATATTGTTTTACAAAGATAATTCATTAATAATAGATCTATTAGGATACTATTATTCATTAGGAGCAGTTAATGGAACACCAATAAGAAAAACATGTGCAATTGACTTATTAACAGGAAGATTTTACAAGCTAAAAGATTTATTTAAAAGTGATACAAATTGGAGAGCAATTTTAAATAAAATAATAAGTGGATTTATAGAAAATGATCCTAGTTATGAATATGTTTTTCCAGGTTCATTTAAAGGAATATCAGAGAGTCAAGACTTTTATATAGATAAAGATAATTTATATATTTATTATCCTCCATATAAAATAGGTCCTTATTCTGCTGGAGTTATTACTTTTAAAATACCATTTACTCAAATAGAGGCTTATTTAAATAGCCAAGGAGATTTTTATAAAAAGTTTAATGGATAGGAACAAGAAGCATATTGGAATTTTAGAATTCTTATATGCTTTTTTTATTACTATAATTAGATTATAGCTTAAATAATATACTCGTAAATGATGAGATATAAAATAAAAAAAACTAAGGAAACAATATAAACCAAAAGAATAATATATATTATAGTCAAATAAACAAAAGATATTTAGAAAGTGGGGACTAAGATGAACTATAATAATTCAAATTACAGTTATGAAGATTATTTTAAAACAATGAGCATGAATAATGAAAATTGTTCATGTAATAATCAAGAACAATATGATAATCAAGAATATATAGTAAATATAGAAGAAAGATTACCTAATATAAATGCAGATTTACAAAATGCATCTCAAATGAAACCAAATAATTCAAGAAACATAGATATGTTTCAAGGTGTTCAAAATAATCAATATAATCAAGAATTAATGAAATCACAAGGGATGCAACCTTTTCAAGAATTCCAAAATTCCGAAGTGACTCAAGAAATGAACTCAGTACAAGGAATGCACCACCCTATGCAATGTTCAGGAAAGCTTCAATGTAAGAATCGAAACAAGGTAATTCAAATACCAGGACAAGTAAGAAAATGTAATCAGCATTGTAATATAAATGGTAAAAATTTTATTGTTAATAATAAAAATTTCTTTAATAGATATTTTACTAGATATAATCATTTTTTCATAAATGATTGCAATTATATAAAAGATCATTTATGTGATTGTAATATTATTCATTTTTCATCTCAAACTATTTATAAGGGATGTAAATATCTAGGATCAAATACAGTAGTTGCAAATAAATGTAATAAAAAATTTAATAATAATTGCTGTTTCAATAATAATTGTTGTTTTAATAATAACTTCTAATTATCTTTATTTTGGTTTTGTAGTACTACTATATTTTATGGTAGTGCTACAATTTATAATCTTTCAATAATATAAATCCACTTCTAAATAGAGATAAAAGCTAGGCTTATTCAAGTCTAGCTTTATTTTTATTACTACTTTTTACTTATTATTTTCTTTCCACCTACTTACAAATTCATCAAGAATTCCATGTAGAGTTTTTCCTATAATAGTATAATCTTCGTCTCTTAAATTTGCTAAAGAAATTCTTATAGACCATTCTGGACCTTGAAAGCCGGATCCACTTAATAATACAATAGATGATTCTTCAGCTAATCTATATAATACCTCAACTGGTTTATAACTGCTTTCAAGATAATTTGCAAATCCTGAACCATAATTGTAATTTGCCCACTCTAATAAGTCAAATTCCGTATAATAAGCTGCATCATTTATATCTTTTCTTAAGCTTAGGCCAAGACTATTAAATAGTAATTTTTGACGTCTATGACATATTTCTATAGTTTGTTTTTTATATATATTTTCATCATCTAATAATGAAAATGCACAAAAAAATGCCATTTGCACTTGTTGGGGTGTAGAAAGGCCTGCTGTATGGTTTAAGGCGACCTGTCTGCTATCTGCAACTATCCTATCAATGAAAGGTATAGTTTCTGGGTTTAATTTCATATCACCATATCTTCTATTTAAAATTTTCTTTTTATCTTGTGATAATTCTTTCAAAAGTTTATCATATATATTTTTTTCATGAATAGCTATAGTCCCTAATCTCCATCCTGTAACTCCGAAATATTTAGAAAAGGAATAAACTCCTATAGTGTTATAAGGCAAATCGGCCATTAATGATCTAAACTCAGGAACAAACGTTCCATAAACATCATCAGAAATTATCATTATATCTTTATTAAATTCATTTATAATAGAAACTAGGTTTTTTCTGCACTCAGTGCTTAATGAAACAGAAGGTGGATTACTTGGATTCACTATAAATAAAGCTTTTATAGAATTATCTTTAAGTTTCTCTAATTCATATAATGGATATTGCCAAGTATGTGTACCATCAGTAGTTGTTTCAGTAGCTTTTATAGGAACTATTTCTAAATCATATCTAGGTAAAACAGGTATTTCTAGATAAGGAGTAAAAATTGGTACCATTATTGCTATTTTATCTTTAGGGTTAAGAAGCATATTTGATCTTAAAGTATCAAATATATAACACATTGCTGCAGTAGCTCCTTCTACTGCAAAAATATTAAATTTACCACTTGGAGGCTTATTGTAACACATTTCTTGTACTAAATAATCATGAACTATTTCTTCAATATGATATAGTATTCTATCTGGCACAGGATAGTTATCTCCAATAATTGCATCCGTTAATTCATATAAGTAATCATCAGCATTAAAGTTTTTTTCATTTATTCCATATTCAATTATTTTTTTTAGTAGTTCTGTCCCTGGTAAAATATTATTTTTATCTATAAATTCTATGAATCTATTATAAATACCATTTTTTTTAGGCATTCCAGCTAAATCACCATTATTAATATCTTTTTTAGTTTCATCAACAGCAAAAAGACCAAATGTAAAAAAAGCTTCTCTAGGAGTAGATGCTGTCCAATTTGGATTTCCCCTACCAGCGTCTAAAAGAATACGAGCTGTTTTTTCATTTTCACCATTAGCTAGTTCTATTAACCTATTTTTAAATTCAAATGGACTTATTTTACCATAAATTTTTTCGATTTCTTCACGCTGTAAGTTTTTGTCCATAGTTTTTCTCCTTAAATAAAAGTTTTATCTTATTTTTTGTTATGAATTAAAATATTATTCCTTTAATATAGATGAATTAATAATATAAAAAATTAATACTAACAATTTATATAAAAATTAAACTTAAATGTAATTATTTATTGAAACATATTTAC
>OGST01000793.1_pt1 | contig 10527 bp, 12 predicted proteins | sample 1574021 | NCBI WGS metagenome assembly OGST01 (sample SAMN03295847, study PRJEB24534) | human gut metagenome | isolation source: fecal sample 7 from infant 6 | host: Homo sapiens | place: USA: Pittsburgh, PA | collected 2014-07 | reverse complement strand
GTGTTGGGACAAGATACAATTTTCCTTTTGTTGTTTGCTTATCAAAACTTTTCTGTTTTTGCATAGCGCATCCCTCATTTTCCTTTTTCGTTCTATAAATAGATAAAGGTTTGATTTGACAATCGATTGACTGTCAAACCAAACCTTTCCTTTTTATTTGCAGTGTCCACTAGACTTAACGCGTACGTTCCCCATAAATAACATCAAGACAAAAGGCACATTCTTCATCATTTTCACGTCTTGAACCATATAAAATATTGCAGACATGGAAGCCCTCTTCATAAAGTTTTTCCAAATTCATACGTGATTTTGATAGCTCTTGTTTTTCAGTTTCAGTTGTATTTCCTGCTAACTTATTCAGTTCTTGGAGATGCTCTCGTAAGCGTTGGTTTTCGATTTCCAACGTGGTATTTTTTTCTACCAACTCATGGAGTGCTGCTTTAATTTCTCTTAATTGTGTCACTGAACTGTCTAAATCAGTTTCCAACGAATTTAATCCATCATAGAGCGAACGTTTATCCATTTTGATCACCTTTTTCAGCAGCAACTTTCGCAGTAGCTTCTTTGATTTCTTCGTAATCATAATCCGCTGCGATTTCACGACCATGCAGACGAACTTTGACAATCCGACTTAATAGATTCAACCCGACGACTTTGCCTTTGCCATCTGGTGTTATTACTTCTTTTCCATAATCTGGTAATTCTTTTTTAGCGGCTTCATATTCGTCGTTTTCGTATTTCAAACAACACATTAAGCGGCCACATAATCCCGAAATTTTGACAGGATTTAAAGATAACCCTTGATCTTTAGCCATTTTGATTGAAACTGGCATAAAATCTCCTAGAAATGTTGAGCAACATAGTTGTCTGCCACAAGGGCCAATGCCACCTAATATTTTCGCTTCATCTCGGACACCAATTTGACGTAACTCAATTCGCGTCCGGAAAATAGCCGCTAAGTCTTTGACTAATTCACGAAAATCAATTCGCCCATCTGCCGTAAAGTAAAAAATCATTTTGCTACGATCGAAGGTATATTCTACTCGCACTAATTTCATTTTTAAGTCATGAGCTCGAATTTTTTCATTGGCAATGCTTTTGGCAGCTTCTGCATCAGCCAAATTTTTTTGTTCTTTTTCTAAATCATTGACTGTTGCTTTATTTAAAATGGGTTTTAGGTCCTCTGGTAAATCGTCTGAATCGACTGTTTTTTTAGGAATAGCAACAGTAGCTAATTGTTTTGACTGTTGAGATTCAACGAGTACTTTCTCATTATAAATATACTCAGATTTTCCAGGAGCAAAATAATAGATATGACCGGCTTCACGGAAGCGAACTCCTACTACTTCTACCATTTTATTCCTCCTAATCTAGTTCAAGTGAACGTCGCTTCAATCGGTTAAGGAACTTGCTGAAACAATTAAGTTCCTACTATATTATGAAACTGAATGCCACTTGGCACTTTTTTCCTTTATGATTTAGGGTGAATCATTTGGATAACTAATTGTTCACAAACATTTTGCCAACTAACATTGGCAGTCCATTTTTGGCGTGCTTTCAAAATTAGCGCCAACCGTTCCGCCTGCTCTTCCGTTACTTTTTTGGCTTGCTGTGTCGCAACACTTTCTTCCAATAATTGACGGTAATAAACCATGAGCAAGTCAAAGCTAAGCGCTTGTTGTTCTTTTTCCTTAAATACTTTGACCATTTTCTTCTGAACGTAGATAAATGCCTGTAAATCATTACTTTTTAGATAATTAAACCATTGCAAAATGATTTCCCTAGCTTCATTAAACCATTCATCTTGAGAGATTTCAACTGCTTTCTCAAAACTATTTGTCAGCTCAGCTAAAAGGGTTGCAGTCTTTTCACCAATCCCCTGTTTGATTAAGCGATCAATTAATGTTTTTTTGACTAATGGTTGAAAATGTAAGGTTTGGCATCGTGATTGAATCGTTGGTAAAATTCGAGAAAGCGAAGTGGTTTCTAAAATAGCTAAAATTTGTCCTTCTGGTTCTTCTAAAAATTTTAAGAGACTATTGGCTGCGCCGGTACTCATTTTATCTGCTTCTTGAATTAAGAAAACTTTTTTAGCAGTCTCGACCCCACTTTTAGAAAACTCCGCTTTTAATTCACGGATTTGGTTCACTTTGATGGTTTGCCCATCTGGCGCAATTCTTAAAACATCTGGATGTTCATTTTCATTAATCCGCACACAATTATGGCATTCGTTACAAGGCTGTTGATTTACTAAATTCGTACAAAAGACATGTTTCGCCATCCATAAGCCAAATTCTTGTTTTCCAGTTCCTGTATCTCCTTCAAAAAGATAAGCATGGGCAAGACGACCATGCTCAAAACTTTTTTGGAGTTGCTTGTACAGCAAAGGTTGCATTTGCTGTAGCTGTTGTGCTTCATTCATCTTAATATTGATGGAATCCTTCAACTGGTAAGACGAAGCAAGTAGCGCCGCCTACTTCAACTTCCACAGGATAAGGAATTTGGCCATCCATTGTGATATCTAAAGTCACAGGTGTTGAAACATATTGTTTTCTTGATTGACATGTTTCTTTAATTAAAGCTAATGTTTCGTCGACACGTTCATCATCAATCCCAATAATAAATGTGCTGTTTCCCGCTTTTAAGAACCCACCTGTTGAGGATTATTTTGTAGCACGAATATTGGCATCAATAAATTCGTTGGCTAATCGGTTACTATCTTTGTCTTGTACAATGGCTAAAATAATCTTCATGGTCTACACCTTCCTATAATTAAAAGTTTTCTGGATAACGTTCAATAATCGCCTGATACGTTGCTTCTACGACAAGTTCTAAACTCATCCGTGCATCAATCTTTTTGATACGTTGTGGATTTTCTTCTGCTAATTTCAAATATTCATGACGAACACGTTGATGAAATTCTAATCCTTCTGAATCTAAGCGATCAATTTGCTGTGTTCGATTTTCTTGAATCCGCCGTAAGCCAGTATCTGAGTCAACGTCTAAATAAATTGTAAAATCTGGTGAGACACCTTCTGTCGCAAACGCATTAATTGAAGCAATGGGGGCAATCCCAATTCTACGCCCAGCGCCTTGGTAGGCTAATGAGCTGTCAACAAAACGATCACATAGGACTAAATGACCTGCTTCCAAAGCTGGCAAGATTTTTTCCACTAAATGTTGACGACGAGCAGCTGCGTAAAGTAAAGCTTCTGTTCGCTCATCCATTCTGTCATTTCTTGGATCTAAAATAACTGTTCGAATCTTTTCGGCAATCGGTATGCCGCCTGGTTCTCTTGTAGTGACAATTTTTCGTTTTGACTCTTTAGCTAATCTTTCAGAAACTTCCTTCAAAACACTGGTTTTACCAGCGCCATCTGGACCTTCAAATGTGATAAAAATACCCTGCACGTGCGAAAACTCCAATCAATTTTTACTTGTATCTATTATACTTCATCTTGCTCTATCAGTCTAATTGAAATCCTTATGTCCTATTTAAAGTGATGCATCCGCTGAAAAAAAGAAACTGAAAAAGAAGTACGGAAAAGCTTGAACTGCGACATTTTCTCACAGAAACGACCTACTTCGATTTCAACTTCTTTTTCCAACGATGTTTCTTTTAAATTTCTCGACGTCCTTCGACTGCTTTTAGCAAGGTTATTTCGTCTGCATATTCAATATCGCTGCCGACAGACAAGCCGTGTGCCAAACGAGTAACGGTGATTCCGGCTGGTTTAATGAGCCGTGATAAATACATCGCCGTCGCTTCTCCTTCAGTGGTAGCGTTTGTTGCTATAATGACCTCTTTCACTTCATCATCGTGCAATCGTTTGATCAAAGAGGCAATATTAATATCTTCTGGTCCTGTTCCTTCCATCGGTGAAAGCACCCCGTGGAGTACGTGATACAAGCCTTGATATTCACGCATTTTTTCCATTGCCATAACGTCTTTTGGTTCTTCCACTACTAAAATAATACTACGGTCACGATTTTTATCTTGGCAAATTTCACAAGGATCTTCTTCAGTAATATTTCCGCAAATACTACAGAAATGGAGATCTCTCTTGACACTAATTAGCGCTTTTGCAAAAGCATTAGCATCTTCTTCTTTCATATCAATTGTATAAAAAGCAAGCCGTGTCGCTGTTTTTTGACCAATTCCTGGTAATTTCATATAACTTTCAATCAATTTTGCAATCGGTTCTGGATAATTCATGAGGCTTCTACAGTCCTTTCTTAGCAAGGCGTTTCTGTTATTACTGAGCGAGTTACAACAGATTTTGCGTCACTGAATATCTTATCACGCCCTGTCAAAAAAGCAACTGACAATTACTGCTTTCTAATACAAAAACAAGTCGTTAGTTACGAGCACTAAACGACTTGCTTTTGTATTAACCAATCCAGGTTTCGTGTGTATAGGCCATTTCCCAAAAAGCGTATTCCATCTCACTGCTGATAACAAAAGCGGTAATCATAGCTGCTTGTTCTTGTGGTGAACTTTCTTCATATAATTGGTCTAACAGTTGGCGTTCCTCTTGAACGTGTTGGTACGCTTCCTCCCCAGCATAGGTTTCAATCCAACGTTGGTACAGTGGCTCTGGTGAGTGTTGTTTGACTAACTGTGCACCAATTTCTTGATAGAGCCAAGAACAAGGCAACATACTTGCTGCGGCCGTCTTAGGTGTTCCTTCAATAAGTTGGCGATACATATGAGAAACATAGTGATAAGCGGTTGGTGCAATCGGTGTCGCTGCAACTTCTTCTTCCGTAATTGCTAGTTCTTCAAAAAAAGTTTCACGAATAGCTAATTCGCCCAACGCGAGATTTTCCGCATTTGTTAAGAGTAATTTTTTCAATCGAGGTTGTTGCGTTTGTGCCGCAATCAAGCGATAAAGTTGACTAAAGTGTTTTAAATAGTAATGATCTTGAATTAAATAGTAGCGAAAAATCGTTGGACTCAAGGTTCCTTCATGTAACTCTGTGATAAAAGGATGCTGAAAACTTCCTTGCCAAGAAGCTTGCGCTTGTTCTTTGGCTTGTTCTGTAAATGTCATAGATTTCTCCTTTACGTTAGAAAAATAAACAAATTTGTAAAAATGATGATCAAAATAGCAAGCCCAAGACTGACTTTTGCTGACACAAAATGCTCTTTTCGACTTCTGGTGGCTCCTTCTTCATAGCCATGGGCAGACATTGCTTCAGTATATTTATCTCGCCAAGAAACAGCAACGAGCAGTGTTTTAACATAAAGCATCGGCGACCAAAAATGAAACGTTTTGCCACGGAGTAGGCTCGCTTCTTTTAAATCATTAATTTCTCTTTTCACTTCCGGTAAGGCGTGAACCACCACTAAAATTCCATAAACAAAGTTTGGTGCTAGCCCCTTTTGTTCCAATAACAACAATAATTCTTCAAAATCAACGCCTACAGCAAAAGCTAGTCCTAAACCGGCAAAGGCATACGTTCGACTAAACAAAAGCCAGGCTTGTTGACTACTCGTACCATGCAAATAAATAGACCAAAACGTCCCGATTGCTGGTAAAAGTGGCAAGAAAAATAACCAAAGCAGTAAGCGGGATTTTCGCTGGCCTATTAAAAAAATGACACAACCCATAAAAACCGCCAAATTTGCCAAAATTGACTGAGAAAAAGATAATTCAAAGGTCAAAATAAGAATCAAAGAAGCATAAATTGCTGCATTTGTTTGCTTTATTTGCATGTGGTTCCCTCCTGCCAGATAATCAGTTGTTGCTGCAGCAATTCTATTCGGTAATTGCTCACGCCAGAGAGAGGTTCTAGCCGATGCGTGACGATTAGAAAATCTTGTTGCGCACTTTTTTCTTTGATCCATTCAACAAAATAATTGCATGCTCGCTCATCTAATCCAGCAAAAGGTTCATCTAAAAGTAAACAGTCCAAATCTAAGCTCAGCAAACTAATTAATTGCACCATCTTTTTTTGCCCTTCACTTAGTTGAAAAACACTGTGCTCTAGTTTTTCTTTTAAACCTAAAAAAGTTAAGGCTTCCTCTTGTTTTCTTCTTTTTTCTGCTGTCATGTTCTGACCAAACAAAAGCTCTTCTCGTAAAGTCAACGTGACAAACTGACGATTGGCTTGTTGCACCGCTAATGTCATGTGTTGATACAATTTTTTTGAAGCCCGCAAGCGGCGGCCTGCCAAGAACATTTTTCCTTGATATTTTTGTCTCTGAACGATGGCTTTTAATAAGGTGGATTTCCCCGCCCCATTTGGCCCCGTCAACGTGGTAATTCCTTTAAAAAAAAGCGCTTCTTTTTCTTCAAGTAGCACTCGTTTTCCCTGAGACAAACGAAAATTTTTCAATTGGAGCATTGGTTGTTTTACCACAGAAGTTGTAAGCTGAAATGTCTGCGGTTTTGTTTTGATAAACGTCAACGGTTGCTTTTCAAACTGGCCATTTTTCAACGTGACGACTTGGTCCACAACATCAGCGTAATCGCTGAAATCGTGGTCGCACACCAAAATCGTTTTGCCTGCTTGATGGAGTCTTGCTAAAATTTGAATAAATTGTTTTCGAGAGGTTGGATCAATACTTGCAAAAGGTTCATCTAATAAAAGAATATCTGGGTTCATTGCTAGCAGAACTGTCAACGCCGCTTTTTGTTTTTCACCACCAGATAACGTCGCTAATTCTCGTGTGAATAAGGTTTGAGTCTGAACAAGTTGAAGCGCTGTTTGGATTTTTCGATTCATTTCTTCAGGCGAGATTCCTAAATTTTCTAAAGCAAAAATCAGTTCTCGTTCCAAGGTTTTCATTGTAAATTGTTGACTGGGATTTTGAAACAGCATGCCAATTTTTTGCGCCTTTTCACGAGTTGATAATTGTCGGCGCTCCATTCCTTCAATCAAAATTTCTCCTTGGTAATCAAGCGGAGCAAATCCGGCAATCAATCGTAAGAGCGTTGATTTTCCACTACCACTATCGCCAATTAATAAGGAAAACGTTCCTTGAGGAATTGCTAAATTTGTCTTTTCAAACAAGGGTTGTTCTCGTGAAAAGGACACAGCTTTTAATTGGATACTATTCATTTTGCCTTCACAGCTAACCCTTGCGCAGACTGATACATTCGTAAAATAACTTTCGTTAAGAAAATACCAAAGAAACAAATGGAAACGAACCGAACGCTAATTAAAGCAATGTTCATCCCCAGACCGTAATTGCCATAACCAAACTTAAAGTATTCATACACATAACTAAAAATAGTCGTCCCAATCGCACTATAAAATAACGTTAGTGTATCGTACCGTTTGTAGCGTGTCACAAAAAAGCCACTTTCACTACCTAGGCCTTGAATCACACCAGAAATTAATACACTAGGTCCGAAATACGAACCATAAAGCATTTCTGCCAAAGCGGCTAAAACTTCCGCCAAAACAGCACTTCCCGCTCGTGGAATCAGCATCGCTGCAATTGGTGCCACCATGGTCCACATTCCAAATAAAAGCTCATTGGCAAATGGACTCAGTCCTAATGGTAACAGCGCAGCATTCAATAACGCATAGAGGAACCCTGCCCCCATAAAAACACCGCCAAACAAAAAGGCTAAAAAAGCGAGTAAGACGACTTGTTGCAATGACCATTTTTTCAATAAAAAAACTCCTTTCTCTTAACAAAAAGCAAAAGGAGTGACTTAAATAAACCCTGATAAAAGAAAACACACTCATCCTAAGACAGAATGAGTGCGTGAAAAATCAAAGTAAATCGGCATTTCCCTGCGACAGTACTAACTGCATCAGGTTCAATGGGTATCATCTCAGCCATAACAGCACCCCAAATGTTTTTTATTAAAATGTACTTTTACTATAGCATAGAATAATTATAAAAACTAGTCTTGGCACTTTTTTCTTTCATCAAAAGCTGAAGAAATCAAACAATTTTGTAAGATAACTGTTAGGCAAATAAATGGTTGGTTTTTCTGGACTTTGTTATATTGTTCTTTATGAAAGAGAGGCGTTTATACTATGGGTAAAACATTAACTGGCTTTCACTTGAAAGTCATTGGAGTTATTTCAATGGTCTTTGACCATCTATTGCAATTTTTTAGTTTTTTAGGCGTGCCTGGTTGGTTCGGATGGATTGGACGAATTGCTGCACCTATTTTCTTATTTGAAAGTTCTGAAGGCTTCATTCACACAAGCAATCGGCGAAAATACATGTTCCGGTTATTGTTAGGCTTCTGGATTATGGGGATTCTGAACGGCATTTTAAATGCGTATTTTTCAACAGGTGGCTTAATTATCAATAATATTTTTGGGACGTTATTTTTAGGTACGGTCTACATGCAGTCTATGGACTATTTTAAACAAAAACAAATTGGTAAAGGGCTTCTTTGGTTTATTGTGCCTTTATTAATCAGTGCTCTACCTCTCGTTGTTTTTAGTTCTCCAGACATATTAAGCAACCCTGCTATCTTAATTGGTTTCCAAATTTTCAATCTGATTGTGCCATCACTAATGATGACAGAAGGTGGGTTTTTATTTGTTCTCTTGGCCGTGGCTTTTTATTTATTCCATGGCAAAAAGTGGTTACAAATTTCAGCAATTGGCGTTGTTGCGTTGATTTCAGCAGCCAGCTATAATTTCCAAGAACTATTCGGGGTGAACCACCAATGGATGATGATTTTAGCAGCGATTCCAATTGTTCTTTATAATGGTGAAAAAGGCCGTGGCATGCGGAATTTCTTTTATATTTTCTATCCAGCTCACATTGCTATTTTTGCAATTATTAGTTTCTTCATGCAACGTTAATTATTTTCTGCTTGACGATTGCCTAAAAACTGTTTACAATGCAACATGTAAACAAATCGTACAGATAACACGCAAGTTGCGTGTCGAGAGAGAGGCGGTTTCTATTCTTATAGAAACTGCTTCTATTTTTTTACGAAAAAATGAAAACTATAGAGGTGATTAAATGGAACAAAAAAACGTACGATTATTCCCTGCCGTTTTAGCGACAGGAATTATGTCTTTTGCTGGCGTATTAATTGAAACAGCAATGAATGTAACCTTTCCGACATTAACAAAGGAATTTGGTGTTTCCACCGGTACCGTGCAGTGGGTGACAACGATTTATTTATTAGTTATTTCTATCATGGTGCCCTTATCCAATTATTTATTAAAAACCTATTCACTAAGACGCTTATTTATCGTTGCGAATCTTTTCTTTTTGATTGGTTTAGCGATTGATGTCTATTCGCCATCTTTCAGTATCTTGTTATTAGGCCGACTCTTCCAAGGGGCTAGCACTGGGATTGCTTTGCCACTGATGTTTCATATTATTTTGAACTTTACCCCGCTGGAAAAACGAGGAACGATGATGGGGGTAGGCACATTGACCACTTCAATTGCTCCAGCCATTGGTCCAACGTATGGTGGAATCTTAACATCTTCCCTATCTTGGCACGCCATCTTTTTATTCTTAATTCCTATTTTAATACTTTCTTTGTTTATGGGATTATCTGCTATTCCAGAAATACCTGTTAAAAAAACCACCACTCTTGATTTGGTTAGTTTAATTGGTATTGCCCTGTTATTTAGTGGTTTGTTAATGTTTTTAAGTAAAATTGGCACATTGTTTGGCTGGCTTTCACTTCTGGCAGCCGTTATTGGCTTTGTTATTTTTTATAAACGAGCAACGACCGCTGAACAGCCACTAGTACGTTTGACAATTTTAAAAAATCCCGCCTTTGTTTTATTTTTATGTGGCTTTTTAGTTTGTCAATTCTTATTGTTAGGTATTTCCTTTGTCTTACCAAACTTTGTTCAAATCGTCCTTGGAAAAAATGCGTTTGTAGCTGGGCTAGTCATGCTGCCAGGTGCTACAGTCGGGGCCATTTTGGCACCACTTTCTGGACGAGTGTTGGATCAATACGGCGCTAAAAAACCTATATTATTTGGCTTAAGTTTGGCGACAATCGGTTGGCTAGCTTTAACAATTTTACTAGAGATGCCTGTTTTATTAGGATTCGTCGCTGGACATGTTACCTATATGATTGGTCTAGGTTTTGCATACAGTAATATGATGACGACTGGTATGAGCTTGTTAGAGGAGAAAGATTTTGGCGACGGCAATACGTTATTTAATACACTTCAACAATTTTCTGGCGCTATTGCGACGGCCATTGTAGCGACGATTATTAATATCGCTCAAGACCACGCAGATAATTTTGCTCAGGGGACAACGATGGGCTCCCTCATTTCTCTGATTTTCTTGTTAACCTTATTAGTAATTGTTTTAATTGCTTCCTGGAATTATTTCCGCAAAAAAGCTTAAAAAAAAGCAGCTGGTCAGTTCCGTAGTGACCAGCTGCTTTTTTTAGTTTTCTAAAGATAGTTGTTTTCTTGTTCTTCTTGCTTCCGAATATAAAGTACGAACAAGACAGCAATTAGCACGATAAAACCACCAAAAATCGGTGTATATGTTACTGATAAATGATCTGTGACCACCCCACCTGTCATTGAGCCGACGGTAATCCCAATATTAAAGGC
>OGST01000783.1_pt1 | contig 10714 bp, 7 predicted proteins | sample 1574021 | NCBI WGS metagenome assembly OGST01 (sample SAMN03295847, study PRJEB24534) | human gut metagenome | isolation source: fecal sample 7 from infant 6 | host: Homo sapiens | place: USA: Pittsburgh, PA | collected 2014-07 | reverse complement strand
GGCACGGAGCACGTGACGATGCGTGAGGGTCTGCAGACTATGAAGGTGATTCAGGCGATGCTAGATTCGGCCGCGTCTGGTGAGGCTGTGAAGCTGTAGTTCAGTGCTTTGGTGCAGGGGCGGTTCTGCTTCGATTTGGAGCGGGGCTGCCCCTGTCCTTATCTTTGAGTGTGGTTAGGGGGAGTTGTTGTTCGACAGAATTAGTTCGTATGTGAAGAGTGTCGCGGCTTCTTCTCCGTTTCTTCGTCACGTCTTGACACTTGTGACGGGTACGGCACTTGCGCAGATGGTTGTCTTCTTCATGATGATGATCATTACCCGGCTTTACGGGCGTGAAGCGTTAGGAGAGTTGGGGACCTTCAACTCGATAGTAGCTATCGCAGTTGCGATTGCTGCGGGGCGCTATGATATGGCGTTGATGCTCGAAAAAGATGATCGTGACGCAAAAGTAGTAGCCATGCTGGCGCTACGCCTGATCGCGATCAACTCGCTAGTAATAACTGTTTTGGCGTTCCCTCTACGCGATGTTGTAGCCAATCTTTATTCTGAATCGGTTGCAAGCTGGATGCCTCTAGCCGGCCTGACCACATTTTTTATGGCAGGCGCAACTTTGTTCCAGTATTGGTACAACCGGAAAACTGATTACAAGACCATCGCTAAAAACCGTGTGGTGCAACAGGTTGGAACCAGTAGCGGTCAGGTGGTATTCGGATGGGCAGGTATCCATACTCTTCCCGGCCTGGTGGGTGGCCAGATTGTTGGGCAGGCTTATGCCTTCTTTAATCTTGGGATCCGGGCTAAGGATTTGCGCACGCTAGATGTATCCGGGGCTCGCCCAATGCGCAAACTTGCCCGCAAGCATTGGAAGATGCCTGCATTGAATGGCCCGAATGTGCTGATTGATGCGGTAAGAATCAACGGCATTAATCTGCTTATTGGACGAGTCTCCATTGGCGATTTTGGCGAGTACAACATCGCGAACCAGGTAGTAAATGTCCCCGTGATGTTGATCAATTCAGCTGTTTCACAGGTATTTTTCCAAAAGCTCTCTACGATCGAGCCGGGCCAAATGTTGCCGGAAGTTAAGAACGTAATCAAACGCGCAATTTTGATTGGAGTTGTTCCGTTCGCTCTTCTGTGGCTGGTAGCGCCGTGGCTGCTACCGATTTTGTTTGGAGCAGATTTTAGCCAGTCGGGTTATTTTGCACGTGCCCTTATCCCATGGATGGCGATGCTACTCATCACCTCACCAATTTCGACGATGTTTGTTGTTACTGGTACGCAACACTGGTTGTTGATCTACTCGATCCTTTACACGATCGGTCCATTGACCTGGTTGCTTCTGTCTCCACTGGATCTGCTTGGAACCGTCTACGTTATGGGAGCAATTATGGCTGCATTCTTGGTTGCAATGACCGTAATGTCTGTTTTCGCAGCCCGCCGATTTGATCGACGCGAACTCGCCACCGAGGATTCCGTCTAGCACTTTGCCCTAGGCCTGGCCGAAGGCATGGATCATTTGCTTGGAGGTAGCACAGCGCCTTCTGGCGTCCACGTCCCTTCCAAGAAAAGCTTGCTGTATATTCCCAGGATCGTCCTGCCCTTTAGTAACTTCCAATCCAGTTGTCTGGGCGTTAAGTTTCCAGTGAGTGCTTCAAATGCCATCGGATGGTGGCGGGTCACATGTGCCGCGTAGGCTTTTTCAATAACGTCTGACAGTCCAATAAGATCGAGGGCTTTCTTGAGTGTCTTCTTGAACGTGGGATCCAACTGTGCAGCGGGGCCGCCGAAGTTGGGCAGGGAAGTTCCGGAGACATGTTCGTAACGTTCGTTGGTGAAGCGGATGTACGGTTCACGGTCGTCTCCCCAGGCCTTTGGCGTGCCGGTGAACCAACTGTCCCATGCCTTGGCTTCAAGCATGGGCATTGCCCACTGGAAGCCAAAATGCTCGTATGCCCGAACGGAATTGTTGATGTATTTTGCCTGACGCTCTAGCAGGTTGAACTGAATGAATACCAGTATCTTGTCCAGTTGATCTGCATCTGGCCAGTACTGTTGCAAGAATGCGGAAAGTTTATCGCGCGAGTAGCTGTGCGTTGCCGCGAACCCCGGGTCCCCTTGCAAGGTGAAGTGATGCTCGGCAAGTACGCGCGCCATGTCTGCGTACCCAAGCGTTAGATTCGGATCGTAAGCCCACACGTCGTGTTCGTTTCCCACCACCGTGTGTCCAGGGCTAACGACGCCGAGCGGATCTACATCCGGATCGTTCTTAAGTTCGCCCAATGCATACCAATCTTGGATGTGAGGAAGGGCGTTCCCGCTCCAGGTATCCTTCAAAAACGCGGTGGTATCGCGGCTGTACCAGCGTTGTCGTACCTTGGCAGGATCTAGTTCCACGAATTTCCACTCGTATCCCAGGCCGGTTGCGACCATGCGCGAGATTTCTGCTTCAGATGAGTCTTTTACGCCGTAGGTAAACGCGAGTACATTGTTGGCGCCAGCTTCTCTTAGCGCAGTCATGAACAGGCGTGAGTCTGCGCCGCCCGAAAGTGGAATTAAAATTTGGTGGCCGCGCGCATCATCTACAAAATTGGAAGTGAGTTCAAGAATGGTCTGATAGAACTCTTCCATGAGTGCATCAGGATCATTTTGTGTCTGTTCATGGTTGAACGCGCTGGCGTGAGCAGTGAGGCGAACATCTTTAGTCGAGCTGAACTCGGCGATTGTTCCGGCCGGTACCGTATGCACATCCTCGATTAGCGTATCGGTTCCAAGTACGAATGCGGTGTGAAGAAACTCTTGTGCTGCCTCTTCATTGCGCACAGGGTTCCTCATCATCTGGGTTAGCTCACCGGGGGACGAAGACAGGATCAGCTCACCGTCGATGTAGGTGTAAAGAATCGGGAACGAACGCAAGCCATCCGTGATTGCCCAAACCTGATCGTCACGTTGAATGATCGCCGCCCAGTTTCCACGTTGAGCCGCGACAAAATCGGTGATTGAACTACCGCTTAAAAGCTCGGGGGCCACATTTAGGGTTGAACGCCACCACAGGTGCCCGTTTGGCACATCAAACTGTTCCCACTTTGGTGCATCCGCAATCTTCACTGAATATCCCTTTCGTGACTGGCCTTTCTAAGCTTACAGGCTAGGCGTATGGATGCTGAATACTCGTCTTGACTCACGGGGTGGGTTAGGATGAATAAATAATCTTAGATATCTATTTGGGGAGAGCGGAATGCGCGTTGGCATTGTTACGCCGTGGTTTCCCACGCAGGTGAATCCGAGTTCGGGCGCGTTTGTTCTGAAAGATAGTCAGGCGTTGCGTGAAGCGGGCGTGGACTTAAGCGTTGTGCATTTGGTGCCTCCCCATGAAGATGACGGAAGCCGAAAGACAGTTGTTTCGGGGATTAGAACCATTCGGGTTCCAATGAGTACTTCCAATCCGTTAGACATCGTGCGCGCACGTCTTGAAATAGCGCCGTTAATTAAAGATTTTGATGTGGTACATACCCAGGCAATCTCTGCTATCGAGCCGTTCGTGTTGGGTCGCCCCAAGCAGTTTTGGGTGCACACCGAGCACTGGTCTGGGATAACCAACCCGCAAACTCTGCCCGCGTCGTGGCAAAAACTTCGCCCTGCCCTCTTGAAGATGGAATTACTTCCAGATGTTGCTGTTGCCGTCTGCGATTATCTAGCAGAGCCGCTACGTCGCATCCGCGGTTCAAAGCCGGTTGAGGTTATTCCATGTCAGGTTCCTTCGCCCGAAGAGGTGGTAGCGCGGCGTGAGCGTGACGGAGTTATCCGTTTGATCTCTACTGGAGCGCTAGTTGAGCGTAAGGATCCTCTGCTCGCGGTCCGAGTGCTGGATGAGCTCAGAAAACGTGGTTTCGAGGCCACACTAACTTGGCTCGGGGATGGACCGTTGCGCGGCGAGGCCATCTCGCTTGCTGATGAACTGGGTGTTAACGCGAAATTCCCTGGGACGGTCGACAAAGCTGGGGTGCAAAAGGCGCTAGCGGAAGCTGATATTTTCATTGGCCCAACGCAAGGTGAGAACTTCTTCGTGGCTGCTGCCGAGGCGATCGTTAACGGTCGCCCGCTTGTTGTAGGAGCTAACGGAGGTCACGGGGAGTACATTGATCCGGCGATTGGCAGGCTCATGAGCGTGCAGGATGTGGGCGGATATGCCGACGCGGTTGTCGACCTGTTCGAAAATACCGCTGATTGGGATGCGCAGCGTATTGCCGCAACGGTTGGCGATAGTTTTGAGCCGCATACGATTGCTACCTCGTATATCGATCTGTACAAGCGCGGTATTGAGCAGCGAGGCTTCTGACATTGGTAAGGATGATTTACCATGCCGCGTATGAGCTCAACTATGAGTCTGTCTCCGCTTCGGCGATCAGACCGCGAAGGATGCTTCAAGCATTCAAAGATGCGGGTTTCGAAGTTTTTGATTTGACGGGACAGAGCTCGGTTAGAAGAGCGAAGTTCCGTAAGCTGAAAGCGAAGCTAGCCGACGGGGAACAGTTCGCGTTCATGTATTCAGAATCTGCGACAATCCCTGCGATGATTGGAGATGCCAACCACTTTCCGCATTTGCTATTAGATGCGCAAATTTTTCGCACGCTGAAAAAGTATGGTGTGCCCACGTCGGTCTTTTACCGCGACTTGTATTGGGTGTATGACGAATACGAGGAGCGAGTGGGTAAACCGCTCGCAACGGGAATGCGTGCACTGTACAGGTATGAGTTAGCACTCTATAAGCGTTACGCCGACATAATTTTTGTGCCCTCGTTTGAAATGGCACAAGAGATCCCCCAATTGCGCGTTGCAAAGGTAAAAGAGTTACCTCCGGGCGGCGAACCGGTAGACGTGCCAGCGTCCCCCTCACCTCTAAACATGTTCTATGTTGGCGGTATCGGTGCTCATTACAACTTGCACCAGTTGGTGCGAGCCGTTCAGCGTGTTCCTGCGGTTACACTCACGATTTGTACAGATGAGGATCGCTGGAGGGCCGTTGAGCACGAATATGACATTCGTGAATCTAACGTGCGGGTGGTACACGTTAAAGGTAGCCATCTGGATGACTACTACGCGAGCGCGAATGTAGCGGTGATTGCGGTTGATCCCACTCACTACTGGTCGTTCGCTGTGCCTTTCAAACTGTATGAGTACGTGGGACGCGGCAAACCGATAATCGCTACTGATGGGACTTTGGCAGCTGAAGTTGTTTCGCGCAACGACTGGGGATGGACCGTTCCCAATGAAGAGCAAGCGCTTGTGAGCTTGTTTGAACGTTTGAACCAAGATGCACAGGAAATAGTTGCGCACACCAACAAGGTGCTTGCCGACAGGTCCAACAATACTTGGCGTGCACGTGCACAAACTGTTGCTGATTTGCTGACGAAGGGACAATAATGCATGTTCTATGGACGCCGTCATGGTACCCGAGCCCCGAGTTTCCGCTTAATGGGCACTTTTTTGAAGAGGCCATAGATATTCTGCGAAAGCACGGGCATGAGGTAGGAGTATATTGTCTGGATCCCAAGAGCTTTTGGCAGCAGGGGAACCGCCAGCTTCAGATAGATCGAGACAAGCGCGTAATACGCCAGACGGTTAAAACCGTACCGCTCGGAATTTTGCCTGGAGACTACGCTCTTATTAAACGTCATGCGATTGAGGCTGCCCGAGCCTATGCGAAGCATTGGGGCAAACCAGACATTATTCACGCGCAATCCGTTTTCCCGGGTATCCTCACAGCAAAGGTCATGGCTGCATATTGGGATATTCCGTTTGGTATTACGGAGCATAGAGAATCCACACTCTACGCTAACGAGAGCACTCCCCGCTTCCGAGCAATTAAACAGGCGGTTAAAGATGCAGATTTCAGGCTAGGGGTTTCTCCCAACTTTGCGAAGGAACTCGGGGAGAAGTACGGAGCGGAATTCGGCGTTGGAACGCTACCTGTTCCGCAGACATTTTATGATTATCCGTTACATGCTCCGAAGCCTGGAAAGACGCAGTTCGTTCATGTTTCTAGTCTGGAACGTAGGAAACGTGTTGAAGAGACGATAATCGCGCTCAAAGTGCTTGTTGATGAAGGATTCGACGTATGCCTTGATGTTATTGGCGGACCTGAGAATCGCTGGACTGAGGTACGCGCTTTTGCTGAGGAATTAGGGGTTGCTGGTGTGGTCAATGTGCTTGGCCAAGTCAGCCGCGATGAACTACCGAGCGTGCTTTCCACTAAGGATGTACTGGTTTTGGTATCTTCAATCGAAACAGCTGGCATGGTTTTTGCCGAAGCGCAAGCATTGGGCATTCCCGTGATTGCGTCAGCAAGTTTAGGCGGCGCACACATGGTCCAAGAGGAAACGGGGATTCTGGTGCCGATCGACGATCACGATGCGCTGGTAGATGCTATGCGTGATTTTGCCTCGGGCAGTGTCATTAAAGAACCAGAAGAGGTAAGGCGGGTAGCCTACGAGAGGTTCTCAGGAGACGCGTACGCAAAACTTCACACCGATGTTTATGGACAAGCTCTTTGCGCATATGAGGAAATGGAATCATGATTCTTACGGGGCTCATTGTTAGCCGAATTTTTGCGCCTGAACCGTCCGCAGCATCGCTACGCCTTAAGGCAGTAAAACGCGGATTGGAAGAAGCAGGATCGAAGGTTCGCGTATTTACCACTGAACCACCCGCGGGCGTTGAGGCTGAACCAGATAGCACCATCTGTCGGGTCCCTGTCTTGCGCGACAAAGAGGGTTACGTCAAGGGTTACTTGTCATACGCCTCATTTGATATCCAAGCTTTCTTGAAGCTACTCACAATGCCAAAAGTTGAGTTCATCCTGGTTGAGCCGCCTCCAACCACTGGAACGGTTGCGCGCGTGGCATGCACGATTCGCCGCATCCCATACTTTTGGTATGCGGCAGATGTGTGGTCTGATGCAACAGACAGCATGGATGTTCCCGGCTTTGTAAAGAAGACGGTACGAAGCATCGAGACTTTCGCCATCAGAGGAGCGCGCGGTTGCATCGCCGTATCTGACGGCGTAGCGCAAAGAGTGCGGGAGATGGGCGCTAAGTCGGTGGCAGTTGTGCCAAATGGTGCAGACACTGAGATTTTCAATCCGGAGGTCCCTAGGCTTGCTCCGGAACAAAAGAACCGGATGCGCATCTCGCATCCATACTTCATCTATGCGGGTACAGCGTCAGGGTGGCAGGGCGCTGAATTGTTCGCGAACGCATTTGAGAAGTTCTGGAATCCGGGCCGTGACGTTCAGTTCCTTTATTTGACAAGGGGAGACAGCGTCCCCGAACTTGAAAAGATTGCGGACAGGCTTGCAAAGAAGGCGCAAGCGACGGGTGCGGACTATGAGCCCCTAATAGTCCAAAAGACCGTGCCACCCCAGGAAGCAGCTAGTTGGCAGCGCGAGGCTATTGCGAGTTGCGTCTCTATTCAGCCGGGAATCGGTTATGACCTTGCGTACCCAACCAAAGCGCTAACCGCTCTATCGTGTGGAACTCCTGTTCTCTATGCTGGTGTTGGGCCGGCAATAAGCGATATTGAAGATAATGATCTCGGCATTTGTGTGCCCTATAGTGAGGAATCGGTGCTTGAGGCCATGGACACTCTGCTCAATGAAACATGTGGGACGAGAGATCCGCAGCGCCTGCACAAATGGGTAGAAGAGAACCGATCTATGAAAGCAGTGGGGAATGCCGTGGCTACTTACATTGCTGATAGAACTGCGAAATGACTTACGATAAAGGACTCTTTTGGAAACTTTAAGTCAGTGGGTTCCGGTTCTGCCAATGCTCCTTTCAGTCTTGGCGATAATAGTGGTACCGGGAGCCGTAATATCAACAGTTCTATTTCCAAAAGCCTCACCAACATTGCGGTTAGCCACTGCGCCGGCCTGGAGTGTTGGCCTCATATTTTTATGGTCGCTTTTCAATAACCTGTTTCCATTTAGATGGGGCCTGATACCGTTCATTGGCTTCACCGTGCTCGCTGTTGTCGGCGCCTGGATTCTGACGCGGACCAGCCTGGGTAAAAATGTTGCCTCCATGATTCCTCAAAACACCCTGTCGGGAAGGCGCATCGCAACACGCCTGCTCATGACGATAATCGTTTGGATTGCAGTAGTTCTTCCCATCGTCATGACTACCAACCCTTTTGAGATCGTGCAGGGCGGGGATTCTAGCTATCACTACAACCAGCTGTGGCTCATGGAGAGAACGGGTAATGCTTTCCCCCTAGACTCCAATGCAACCATGGCAGGCTTGAGCGACGCTGGATGGTACTACCCAAATACTTGGCATGCGATGCTTAGCCTCGTGACTAACGGGCCAGGCCAGGCCATTATTGCGGCTAATTCGTTGCTGGTGATAACGCCTCTATTATGGCTGGTTGGGGTTGGCGCTTGGTCGGTTGCTATCGGCGGTAAACAGAGCTTGTATGAATGGAGCTTACTTGGCTCTGCTCTGGCGCCAATAGCAATGATTAGATTGCAACTGGAGACTACGCTGTGGCCATTCGTTCTGGGAATGGTCATGATGCCCGGAATGATGGCGCTTTGGTATTACGCAACAAAGACCATCAGAAGACTGACTTCGATTCGAAACATTGCGGGGTCAATTTTTGCGGTGCTGTTTGTAACCTCGGTTCCCATTCTGGGCTTAATCGGGATTCACCCGTCTACCGTGCTCTTGCCCTCTTTCGCTTTCTTTGTGTACCTGCTATTTGAGCTTATTCGGGTCGGAGTCATCTTCTATAAGCGCGGAAACAAACAGAGGGCAGCGCGAAATATTGCTGGCGCCCTGTTCCTCTTCTATCTGATGGTCTTCGTTGTTGATGGGCCAACTCCTGCTCGAAATATCCTGTTTCATAGATTCCCTAAAGTGGGGTGGGATTCTGCTCCAGAAAAACTATTTGCCAGCGCCACGCTCTACATGCCCTACGGGGGTATAAGAGCCCTTTCTTTCTACGGTTTTGTGCTTTTGCTACTTCTAGTAGCTCTGTTAGTTGCGTATAGGCGGCGCCGTTGGATTATGCTTGCCGGTTGGCTATCGCAGTGGCTTCTCGTGATTGGCACATTTTTCCCAATCCCAGGGTTGAGCCGTATTACCAGCCTGTACTACAACTATCCGGACAGACCCAAGGCGGCGCTTGCTATTTTTGTAGTTCCGTTGTTCGCTCTTCTGGCAGACACGATCTGGAACAAGCTAGTAGTTGCTAGGGGCGCACGGGTAGAGCGTTACAAGTGGGGGGCAATAATGCTCTCTACTCTCCTAATGTATGCATGGATCGCTCCAGCAATCGCACAAAGCGTTCATCAGGCGTTCTATCCTGATCGCGATAACGTTCGATTCTTAGCGGATAAAGACGAAATCGCGATGATTAAACGAGCAAAGGAAACTCTTCCACCGAATGCTGTGGTGATGGGTGACCCGGCGGCTGGAGCCGCGTTACTACAACCTTTGTCTAACGTGAAAACGGTTTGGCCATACCCTAACAGTCCGGGTAATCGAGACGATGTTCTCCTATTGCAAAATTTCAAAGATCTTGAGACGAATGCTCGTATCTGCGAGATTCTTGAAACTCATGGGATTGAATACTTCTACGCTGATAAACCTTCTTACTATAACGGGCGGGATACAGACATGATGCGCCCGGGGCTTTATAACGTGCCGCTCCGAAAGGGCTTTGAAAAAGTCGACCAGGGGGGTAGTGCAGCGATTTACAAGATCAACTTCTGCTCTTCGCCTGATCGACCCGACTACTACCCATTCGAACGCACTGCTACCACCTGCATTTTGGAAGGCAGGCAAGAGGCCTGTATCGAGTAAGTTTCTATTCTCGATTGGTAATGAAAATGCGGTTGCACAAGTCAGAAATGCTGTGCAGCCGCACTTTGTTAGCAGACTATAGAACTTATGCGGCGGGCTGATCTCCCTCAGTCGAATGTGTTTGACGCCTGCGCAGCCTAGTTACCAGACTCGGCGTAAATAGTAGGAGGAGAGATAGGGTAGCTATCCCGATTCCAGCCTTGAAGAGCGGGGGAGTGAAGCCGCATTGAATGGTCGTAGCATCTGAAACGACTGCAGATAGTAAACCAGCTCGACTAGACACCGGAATTGGCTTTTTATCAGCGGAACAAGACCACCCATCGACCGCCGGAGTAGCCAAGACGAATTCCCCAGAAACTGGCTGCGCAAAAGTAGCCGTTACCTTTTCTGCCTGAATTACAAGGCCAGATGGGCCCACAATTTTCTCTGTGCCGCGCAGATACTCACTAATATCGGCGCAACCAACAAACAGGTTTTCATTTAGTGTTCTGTCCGCTGCCATATGTAGCGTGAAACTTTGGGTAGCTTCCGTAGCTTGACCGATCTCGCCCAGCAGGCCGTCCGACGAAGCGGCAACACCGTTTACTTCCTCGATGTGATATCCCGTGGGGGCGTCGGAAATCCTGTCATAGCGATGCACTCCGGCAAACACTGTTGTGCCCGGCTTACATGACGTGGAAAACAAGTAGGTTTCGCCCTCGCGCAGATCCGTTTCCTCTGCAAGAGTCGCGGCATTTTTAACGCTAACAGGCTCGAAATGGTACAGATTTGGTGCGTTACTAAGAGACGAACGGCTTTCATATTCTGTGGGCATTGCACTGTTGTTCGGGGTGAACTGGTCGGGATAGACC
>OGST01000757.1_pt1 | contig 11295 bp, 9 predicted proteins | sample 1574021 | NCBI WGS metagenome assembly OGST01 (sample SAMN03295847, study PRJEB24534) | human gut metagenome | isolation source: fecal sample 7 from infant 6 | host: Homo sapiens | place: USA: Pittsburgh, PA | collected 2014-07 | reverse complement strand
TTTCGCGGATGTTGGAGATTTTTTTGTCAGCCAGCAGGATGAACGGGCTTTCCAGTTCAACAGCGCCGGTTTCCGGCTTGTTGATGAAGTACGGGGACAGGTAGCCGCGGTCAAACTGCATACCTTCAACCACGTCCAGTTCGTCTTCCAGACCAGTACCGTCTTCAACGGTGATCACGCCTTCTTTACCGACTTTGTCCATCGCTTCAGCGATCAGTTTACCTACGGTTTCGTCGGAGTTAGCGGAGATGGTACCAACCTGAGCAATGGCTTTAGAGTCAGAGCACGGTACGGACAGCGCTTTCAGTTCTTCAACAGCGGCTACGACAGCTTTGTCGATACCACGTTTCAGATCCATCGGGTTCATACCCGCAGCAACGGCTTTCAGGCCTTCAGCAATGATAGCCTGAGCCAGTACGGTTGCGGTGGTAGTACCGTCGCCTGCAGCGTCGTTCGCTTTAGAGGCGACTTCTTTAACCATCTGCGCGCCCATGTTTTCGAACTTGTCTTCCAGCTCGATTTCACGCGCTACGGAAACGCCGTCTTTAGTGATGGTCGGCGCACCGAAGGATTTGTCCAGAACCACGTTACGGCCTTTCGGGCCCAGGGTTACTTTAACTGCGTCTGCCAGTACGTTTACGCCGCGCAGCATTTTCACACGAGCGTCGTTACCGAATTTTACGTCTTTAGCTGCCATTTTAATCTTTCCCTTAAATTCGTATGTTCAGTGTCGTTCGCGGATTACGCTTCAACAATTGCCAGAATGTCGCTTTCGGACATGATCAACACTTCTTCATTGTCGATCTTCTCGGATTTCACGCCGTAGCCATCGTTGAAAATTACGATGTCACCAACTTTAACGTCCAGAGGCTGCACGGTTCCGTTTTCCAGGATGCGGCCCTTACCGACAGCGATGATTTCGCCACGAGTTGATTTTGCTGCCGCAGAACCGGTCAGAACGATGCCGCCAGCAGATTTCGTTTCAACTTCTTTACGTTTGACGATCACACGATCATGTAACGGACGAATACTCATTGATAGCTCTCCTTTGAGAAAGTCATTATCAGTTATGGATGACGCCGGTCCGCACACGGTTTTCCGGCTAGTGCCCTGAGAGATGGGGGTGGGGTTTTACCGCTTCAAGGGGAAAAGTAAAAAAAAATTTGTCCTCGTGCTCAGACGCACACAAATTTGCCGCCGTTGCCTGACGTCATAAGCAAAAGCGATTGTGATACCATCCCTTTTTTGCCGGGCGCAGGGTTGAAATATGAGTGGTTTAAAACAGGAGTTGGGACTTGCCCAAGGAGTGGGGTTACTCTCCACATCATTACTGGGAACCGGCGTCTTCGCCGTTCCGGCGCTGGCCGCATTGGTCGCCGGCGACAATAGCCTTTGGGCCTGGCCGGCGCTGATTTTACTGGTGTTTCCCATCGCTATCGTCTTCGCCACTCTGGGTCGGCACTTTCCCAGCGCCGGCGGCGTGGCCCATTTTGTGGATATGGCTTTTGGACCGCGTCTGGCGCGCGTCACCGGCTGGCTCTTTTTATCAGTGATCCCGGTCGGATTACCCGCGGCCCTGCATATCGCCACCGGCTTCGGTCAGGCGCTTTTTGGCTGGCACGATAGCCAGCTGCTGCTGGCTGAACTGGGAACGCTGGCGATTATCTGGTGGGTCGGCTCTCGCGGAGCCAGCTCCAGCGCCAATCTACAAACGCTGGTTGCCGTGCTGATTGTCGCCCTGATCGTCGCTATCTGGTGGCGCGGCGGGATCAACCCCACGCAGATCCCCTTCCCGGCGCCCGCTGAAATCGATAGTTCGCAGCTTTTCTCCGCACTTTCGGTGATGTTCTGGTGTTTTGTCGGTCTGGAGGCTTTCGCTCATCTGGCCTCTGAATTTAAGCAACCGGAGCGCGATTTTCCCCGCGCGCTGATGATCGGCTTATTACTGGCGGGTTCGGTCTACTGGGCCTGTACCGTGCTGGTCCTGCACTTTCATGCCTTTGGTGAGGAGATGGCCGCCGCCGCGTCGCTGCCCAATATCGTCGTACGCCTGTTCGGCATTCAGGCGCTGTGGATTGCCTGCGTTATCGGCTATCTCGCCTGCTTCGCCAGCCTCAATATCTATATCCAGAGCTTTGCCCGCCTGGTGTGGTCGCAGGCGCAGCATAAGCCTGAGAGCTATCTGGCCCGCCTGTCGCCGCGACAAATTCCGCGCAATGCGCTGAACGCGGTACTCGGCTGCTGCGTGATTAGCGCCTTGTGCATTTACGCGCTCAATATCAACCTGGACGCCCTGATCGTCTACGCCAACGGCATTTTTATTATGATCTATCTGCTGTGTATGCTGGCGGGCTGCCGTTTGCTGCATGGGCGTTATCGCGTGTTAGCGGCGTTTGGCAGCGTGCTGTGCCTGCTGCTGCTGGCGATGGTGGGCTGGAAGAGCCTGTACGCGTTTATCATGCTGGCGGTACTGTGGCTGTTTTTACCAAAGCGCAGGCTCGCGGAGAGAGTCACCAGGCCGGAGTGACCGGCCCGGACAATGCTAAATGTTAATCACGACGATCGTCTTTATGTTCGAGGCGGTCGCGCTCGTCATCTTTGCGCTGATATTCGCCTTCAAAGGTATCGCCGCCACCGGTTCCGGCGCTAAACCCGCCGCCCGGCATCCGACTAAAGCGCAGATGCGGCATCAGCTTTAAGGTCAGGTGCTTCTGCACTGGAGGCAGCAGCAGCAACAGCCCCAGGAAATCGGTAAAGAATCCCGGCAGAAGCAGCAGCAAACCGGCGATGATCAGCGACACGCTTTTGATCATTTCAGCGGCCGGGCTCTCTCCCGCCGCCATCTTCTGCTGCATCAGCATGAGGTTTTTAAAGCCCTGGTTTTTTACCAGCGATATCCCCACGACCGAGCTAAAGATCACCAGAATCAGCGTCAGCAGGACGCCAAGCACGTGGGCGACCTGGATAAAGATCGATATCTCAATGTAAACGTATAAAAAAACGGCAATTAACGGAATCCAACGCACCGGCGTCTCCTTCATTAACAGGCGCCAGCGTCGGCGCCCGTAGTCATAGATATGCTATTCGCATCGAAAAGATGTTGGGCCAAAACGTCACTTTTCAATCGTAAAAAAAGCTTATTTTTTTCAAGAATAGAAAACCGGTGACTCATTTCACAGATTAATAATTCTTATAGGATTCACTACATAATAAGTGATCAGGGTGACTGATATTCGCTATTATCAGCATATGATCGTGGGCACCGGGCCGATTAAGGAAATAATCTGCGGCCAGAAAATGCGCGAGATCCCATAAATTCTGCGTATTTGGTGAATTCATAGGCAGCTTGAAAGAGAAGGTTCACATGTTAAACAACATTCGTATCGAAGAAGATCTGTTGGGCACCAGGGAAGTTCCAGCTGACGCTTACTACGGCGTCCATACTCTGAGAGCGATTGAAAACTTCTACATCAGCAATAACAAAATCAGCGACATTCCTGAATTTGTCCGCGGAATGGTGATGGTGAAGAAGGCCGCTGCGCAGGCTAACAAAGAGCTGCAAACTATCCCTAAAAGCATCGCCAACGCCATTATTGCCGCCTGCGATGAGGTGTTGAATAACGGCAAGTGCATGGACCAGTTCCCGGTTGATGTGTTCCAGGGCGGGGCAGGCACCTCCGTTAACATGAACACCAACGAAGTCCTGGCGAACATCGGCCTTGAGCTGATGGGCCATCAGAAAGGCGAATATCAGTATCTCAACCCCAACGACCACGTGAACAAATGTCAGTCCACTAACGATGCTTACCCGACCGGTTTCCGCATCGCGGTCTACGCCTCCATTCTCAAACTGATCGATGCAATCAACCAGCTTGGCGAAGGTTTCCAGCAAAAAGCCGTTGAGTTCCAGGACATTCTGAAAATGGGTCGTACCCAGCTGCAGGACGCGGTGCCGATGACCCTGGGGCAGGAGTTTCACGCGTTTAACGTTCTGCTTAACGAAGAGACCAAATGCATTCTGCGCACCGCTGAGCTGCTGCTGGAGGTAAACCTCGGCGCGACCGCTATCGGCACCCGCCTGAATACCCCGGATGGTTATCAGCAGCTGGCAGTTCAAAAACTGGCGGAAGTCAGCAACCTGCCGGTTGTGCCAGCCGAAGACCTGATCGAAGCCACCTCCGACTGCGGCGCCTACGTGATGGTCCACAGTTCCCTGAAGCGGCTGGCGGTTAAACTGTCCAAAATCTGTAACGACCTGCGCCTGCTCTCTTCCGGCCCGCGCGCCGGCCTGAACGAAATTAACCTGCCCGAACTGCAGGCGGGCTCCTCTATCATGCCAGCCAAGGTAAACCCGGTGGTCCCTGAGGTCGTCAATCAGGTGTGCTTCAAAGTGATTGGTAACGATACAACCGTCACCATGGCTTCCGAAGCGGGGCAGCTGCAGCTGAACGTGATGGAGCCGGTGATTGGCCAGGCGATGTTTGAATCTATCCATATTCTGACTAACGCCTGCTACAACCTGCTGGAAAAATGCGTGAGCGGCATCACCGCCAACAAAGCGGTATGCGAAAGCTACGTCTACAACTCCATTGGCATCGTCACCTACCTCAACCCGTATATTGGCCACCACAATGGCGATATCGTCGGCAAGATTTGCGCCGAAACGGGCAAGAGCGTCAGAGACGTGGTGCTTGAGCGCGGGCTGCTGACCGCGGCGGAGCTGGACGATATCTTCTCCGCGCAAAACCTCATGCATCCGGCCTATAAAGCGAAGCGGTATACTGATGAAAGCGAACAGTAAAGTTTCAGGTTAAACTAATCACGGGCATGTCAGCGATGACATGCCTTTTTTGTTCTTATTGATCTACTAAATTACAACAATCCAATATCAACTTGTTAATAAAACAAGGAAGGCATATATGTTTGGTGCAGAACTCGTTATTGTCCTGCTGGCTATTTATCTGGGAGCCAGACTCGGGGGTATCGGCATCGGTTTCGCCGGTGGCCTGGGCGTCCTCGTCCTGACCCTCTTTTTTCAAATTAAACCCGGCGCGATCCCCTTCGACGTCATCGAAATCATTATGGCGGTTATCGCCGCTATCGCCGCCATGCAGGTCGCCGGAGGGATGGACTACCTGGTCAGTCTCGCCGAACGTATGCTGCGACGTCATCCCAAATACATCACCTTTCTCGCCCCGCTGGTCACCTGGTTTATGACCATACTGGCCGGAACCGGACACACTGCTTTCTCTACGCTTCCGGTGATCACCGAAGTAGCGAAAGAGCAGGGTATTCGCCCCTCGCGCCCTCTTTCCATCGCCGTGGTCGCCTCACAGATTGCGATCACCGCCTCGCCGATTTCCGCTGCGGTGGTCTTTTTTGCCGGCATCCTTGAACCGCTGGGCGTCAGCTACCTGACTCTGCTGGCAATCTGTATTCCGGTTACCCTGATTGCCGTGATGCTCACCGCCATCGTCTGTAACTTCCTCGGCTGTGAGCTGAAAGACGATCCGATTTATCAGGAGCGGCTGGCGAAAGGGGAAGTCAAGCTGCGCGGCAGCCAGGTTTTCGAGCTTAAGCCGCACGCCAGACGCTCTGTGCTGCTGTTCCTGATTGGTATCGTCGCGGTGATGTTTTACGCCACCGCCATCAGCGACACCGTCGGCCTGATTAAAGATCCGGTTTTGCCGCGCAACGAAGCGATCGTGGTATTTATGCTGACTATCGCGACATTGATCAGCATCACCTGCAAAATCGACACCGGTGAAGTACTCAACGCCAGCACGTTTAAATCCGGCATGAGCGCCTGCGTTTGCGTTCTCGGCGTCGCATGGCTGGGGGATACTTTCGTTAAAGCCCACATCAGCGATATCCAGACGGTAGCAGGCGACCTGCTGCACAACTATCCGTGGCTGCTGGCGGTCGTGCTATTCTTCGCCGCAACCCTGCTCTATTCCCAGGCAGCCACCACCAAGGCGCTGATGCCCGCCGCGCTGATGCTGGGCGTAAGCCCTCTCACCGCCATCGCCTCATTTGCCGCCGTCTCTGCGCTGTTCGTTCTGCCAACCTACCCAACTCTGCTGGCGGCGGTCGAAATGGATGACACCGGCTCCACCCGCATCGGTAAATACGTCTTCAACCACGCCTTCCTGATCCCCGGCGTCATCGCTATTACGCTATGCGTGATCCTCGGGTTTATTTTTGGCGGCATCATGCTGTAAATCTCTTCAAATTCGGGCCAGATCCTGGCCCGTTTCGTTAATCCTCCCTATCTTGCGTGCTATAGTGCCTCTTTTCGCTGATACGAGGTTCACGATGACTACGCCTGATGCTGTTGTTGTACTCTGTACCGCGCCGGATGAAGCGACCGCCCAGGACCTGGCGGCCAAAGCATTGGCGGAAAAACTTGCCGCTTGCGCCACGCTCCTGCCGGGAGCGACGTCGCTCTATTACTGGGAAGGAAAACTGGAGCAGGAGTATGAAGTGCAAATGCTGCTGAAAACCGACCTTGCCCATCAGCAGGCGCTGCTGGACTGTCTGAAGTCCCATCACCCGTATCAAACCCCTGAACTTTTGGTTCTGCCCGTTATTCACGGAGACAATGATTACCTCTCATGGCTCAACGCATCATTACGCTGATCCTGCTGCTTTGCAGCACATCGGCCATTGCCGGCCTGTTCGACGCCCCCGGTCGTTCGAACTTTGTTCCTGCTGACCAGGCTTTTGCCTTCGATTTTCAGCAGAATCAACACGATCTCAATCTGACCTGGCAAATCAAGGAGGGTTACTATCTTTACCGCAAACAGATCAAGCTGACCTCCGCCGATGCGACGTTTATCGAACCCTCGCTGCCGTCAGGCGAATGGCATGAGGACGAGTTTTACGGTAAAAGTGAAATTTACCGCCAGCGCCTGACCGTCCCGGTCACTCTGACGCACGCCGCCGCTGGCGCAACCCTTACCGTCACCTGGCAGGGCTGCGCGGATGCGGGTTTTTGCTATCCGCCAGAAACCAAAATCGTGCCGCTTGGCAAAGCGCTGGCGCGCTCCAGTAACGATGCGCACGCCGGGCAACCCAGGCTGAACCCGCCGCTGCCGCTGGAAACGCGCCCGGCGCTGCCGGTCGAGTCGCCCGACCTTCCTTCTCCCGTCGCGGACAACCACAGCGCCGATCTCCCCTTTAGCGCGCTTTGGGCGCTATTAATTGGTATCGGCATCGCCTTTACCCCCTGCGTTCTGCCGATTTATCCGCTGATTTCCGGCATCGTGCTGGGCGGTCAAAAACGCCTCTCCACCGCCCGCGCGCTGCTGCTGGCCTTTATCTACGTTCAGGGAATGGCGTTAACCTACACCGCGCTGGGTCTGGTCGTCGCCGCTGCGGGCCTGCAGTTCCAGGCAGCGCTGCAACACCCTTATGTGCTGATCGGCCTGTCGGTCGTGTTTATCCTGCTGGCACTGTCGATGTTTGGTCTGTTTACGCTCCAGCTGCCTTCGTCGCTGCAAACGCGTCTGACGCTGATGAGCAATAAACGCCAGGGCGGTTCACCCGGCGGCGTATTCGCCATGGGGGCAATTGCCGGATTAATCTGCTCGCCCTGTACCACCGCGCCGCTGAGCGCCATTCTGCTGTATATCGCCCAGAGCGGTAATCTGTGGCTGGGCGGTGGAACCCTGTATCTCTACGCGCTCGGAATGGGGCTGCCGCTGATCCTGGTGACCGTATTTGGCAACCGCCTGCTGCCGAAAAGCGGCCCGTGGATGGCTCACGTGAAAACCGCTTTTGGCTTCGTGATCCTCGCGCTGCCGGTATTTTTACTTGAACGCATCCTGGGAGACCTGTGGGGCCTGCGGCTTTGGTCGCTGCTGGGCGTCGCCTTTTTTAGCTGGGCGTTTATTACCTCGCTGGGCGGCACGCGCCCCTGGCTGCGTCTCGTACAAATCGCGATGCTCGGCGCCGCGCTGGTCAGCGCCCGTCCGCTGCAGGACTGGGCTTTTGATGCACCGGTCGTGCAACGGCAGTCCCATCTCCAGTTTACCCGTATCCATAGCGTCGATGAGCTCAATCAGGCGCTGGCGCAGGCGAAAGGCAAACCGGTGATGCTCGATCTTTACGCCGACTGGTGCGTGGCCTGCAAAGAGTTCGAGAAATACACCTTTACCTCACCTGAGGTTCAACAGGCCCTGAAAGAGACCGTTCTGCTACAAGTGGATGTCACGAAAAATAGCGCACAAGACGCGGCGCTGCTGAAGCACCTCAGGGTGCTTGGCCTCCCCACGATTCTGTTCTTCAACGAACAGGGCGAGGAGCAGCCCGCGCAGCGTGTCACCGGGTTTATGGATGCCGCGGCATTCAGCGCCCATTTGCGCGATCGATAACCGTGAGCGACACTTTAGGAGGGAAAATGGAGGAGAAGACCGTGCAACGTGAAGAAGTCCTGGGTGAAGCCATCCAAATCCTCGAAATCGAGGGTATCGCTAACACCACGCTGGAAATGGTCGCCGAGCGCGTGGCTTACCCGCTCAATGACCTCAAACGTTTCTGGCCCGATCGCGAGGCGCTGCTGTATGACGCGCTTCGCCATCTTAGCCATCAGGTCGATGCCTGGCGCCGTCAGCTTTTACTCGACGAGTCGCTAAGCGCAGAGCAGAAACTGCTGGCCCGCTACGCCGCGCTGACCACCTGCGTTAGCAACCATCGTTATCCCGGCTGCCTGTTTATCGCCGCCTGTACTTTTTACCCGGATGCTCAGCACCCGATCCATCAGTTGGCCGAGCAGCAGAAGCAGGCTTCTCTGGCCTATACCCACGAACTGCTTAGCCAACTGGAGGTTGACGATCCGGCGATGGTCGCGAAGCAGATGGAGCTGATCATCGAAGGTTGCCTGAGCCGCCTGCTGATCAAACGTAGCCAGACTGACGTCGATACCGCACGTCGCCTGGCAGAAGATATTTTGCGTTTTGCCCAGTGCCGGATGGGCGGTGCGCTGACCTGATTCCGATATCTTAACCGATTCATCGCGCATATAATTCCCCACTCATCGATATGCTGACAGGGTTTGATATGCGCTCTCTTCTTTGGGCTGCCATTATGGGGCTGTGTTCGACACCGCTTCTGGCAGCCTCTCCGCAAGGTTTCTCTTTCGCGCATAAAGACTGGGAGCTCGCCTGCGACAACACCGGCACCTGCCGGGCCGCAGGCTATGGCGTCACCATGGGCGAAGTCAGCGTTCTGCTGACCCGCAATGCGGGCGCGGCGCAGCACGTCGTCGCCGTTGCGACCTTCGCGCAAACCGAACGCGATATTCCGCCCGACGCCGCGGTCACTCTGTTCATCGACGATCGCGACAACGGCGCCCTCGAAGCCGTCGACGAGAGCCATTTTCGCTTTGATGATAGCCAGACGTCGGCCCTGATTCAGGCCCTGGAGCATAACGGCAAAATTGAGCTGGCGATTAACGGCGAGCGCAAGGTGCTGTCCAGCGCAGGCAGCAGCGCCGCATTTCTGAAAATGGATGAGTTCCAGCAGCGCCTGGGCACCGCCGATGCGCTGATGCGTCAAGGAGATGCCGGCGATGACAACGTTTTGCCGGCGGCGCCCGCGCCGGAAATCATCGCCGCGCCGGTCATTAACAATGCCGCTGCCGCGACGCTGACGGCAAAACAGCGGCAGAAGCTTCTTCCGCAGCTAACCCCCGTGCTTAACAGCCATTGCGACGACTGGCAAAACGCCGACATCCCGGCCTCCGAGCGTCAGCTCACCGCCACCCCGCTGGATAAAAACCACACCTTGATTCAGGCCCTTTGCTGGCGCGCGGCCTACAACGACGGCTACGCCATATGGGTGGTCGACAAAGCATTTATGACTCAGCCTCAGCTGATCGCTACCGACGCCTCCAGCTATGGCGATGGCGTGCTTACCTTTTTCAACAAGGGCCGCGGTATTGCCGACTGCATCAGCGGAGAAGAGCGCGTGTGGGACGGCCGGACCTTTGTTCAGAGCCTGAAATACACCACCGGCGACTGCCGGGAAATCGCCCCCGGCGGCGCATGGATGCTGCCCACTTTCGTCAGTCAGGTTATCCCCAGGCAGCAAAAAGAAGCCGATAATAATGCGCTGAAAGCGCTGTATAACGCCGTGTTAAAAGAGCAGAAGGTCAACCCTGAACTGGATCTGAATAAGATCGCCGAACAGTTTCCCCTCGGCGGCAAGGTCAGCCATTTTACGCTGACCTACGCGGACGACTCTCTGGTCTCGACGAGCAAACCTTCCGCCGATATCAGCGATGATGAGTGGCAGGCGTTTCTCCAGTCTGATATCAGCGCCGACTCCGAAAACGGCAAAGTCAGCTTCACCCTGGTGGATCTCGACGGTGACGGCAGACGCGATTTAATTATCGATAGCTACGTCGGCGGCACTGGACTCTTTAGCTATACCGGAGTCTTAAAACGCAACGACGACGCTTTCGAAACGGTCAACAGCGACGATAGCGGCAACGGCGATGATTTTGACGCAGGGGTTCCCGGCGCGCTTTTTTCCCTTAACGGCCGCGGCGCCAACCAGTGGAGCCAGTGGGTACGCATTAATGGCCAGGTTTATGCCCTCTGGTACAACGGTCAGTTTGGCGAAGATAATCTCTATTTATTGCGCCCGTTTGCCCCCTCGGGCAGTAGCGCGCCCGCGGTGACGATCCGCTATCGCTACACTCTCAATGACATCCGCTCGCCGGAAAAAGGCCAGCCGCTGACGCCCGCGTTAAGCGACGGGGAAAAAACGGATCTGCTGAAGTCGCTGGAGGTGATGCAGAGCAGCCTGCTTAAGGATAAGCCGCAGAGCGACGGCGAAGCGCCAATCTGCCCTATTCCTCCGGGCACGTCGGCCGACGATGCGGAAAGTTACTATAGCGGCGTGGCGTCTAACTATATTTATGAAACCGTCGCCTATATTCCGGTCTGGCTGAATGATAAATGTTTTATCGGCACCATCTTTAGCCACCACGGCGCATATCGTCACGGCGTCGACGCGGAAATTACCATCAGCTCGCCGCGCGATGACGAAGACGTCGTCGGAGACTACGCGATCTCCGGACTTCGCCGCGCGATCTCAGTGACCAGCGGCTGGAAGAACCGCGAAGGCGATAACGGCATGATGTAATTTCCCGCAGAATAGCGCGCTCAGACGCAGAATTGCCGCAAAGTTAAGCAACCGGTAGATAAATCGAGAAATTTGATTGACGGAGCGTACGGATTACGGTTTAATGCGCCCCGTTGCCCGGATAGCTCAGTCGGTAGAGCAGGG
>OGST01000753.1_pt1 | contig 11332 bp, 10 predicted proteins | sample 1574021 | NCBI WGS metagenome assembly OGST01 (sample SAMN03295847, study PRJEB24534) | human gut metagenome | isolation source: fecal sample 7 from infant 6 | host: Homo sapiens | place: USA: Pittsburgh, PA | collected 2014-07 | reverse complement strand
TCCTGCCCTTCTTTCATGCGGGAGACGTACTCTTCCAGCGACACGGTCTGCGCGGCGGAATCGGTATGGGTACTGGCGAAACGCAGCAGTTTAGCAATGGTCTGCTGGTTAGCGTGGTCTTCCGCCGGGCCTTCTTTCAGCACCAGGCCAAACTGCTGCCAGAAGGTCTGATATTTTTCCGCGTCGTCTTTCGCCAGTTTTTCCAGCATCTGCAGGGCGCGCTTGCTCAGCGCAGTGCGCAGATTGCGGGTCACGCTGCTGTCCTGAAGGATTTCACGCGACACGTTCAGCGGCAGATCGTTGGAGTCGACCAGGCCGCGGACGAAGCGCAGGTAGTTCGGCATAAACTGCTCAGCGTCATCCATGATGAAAACGCGCTGTACGTACAGCTTCAGGCCGTGTTTATGGTCGCGATTCCACATATCCCATGGCGCCTGCGACGGGATATACAGCAGGCTGGTGTACTCCTGCTTGCCTTCAACGCGGTTGTGGCTCCAGGTCAGCGGATCGCTGTAGTCATGGGCAATATGCTTATAAAACTCGTTGTACTCGTCGTCTTTGATTTCCGACTTATTGCGCGTCCACAGCGCCTGGGCTTTGTTAATTTTCTCCCAGGTAATGACGGTTTCACCGTCCACTTCTTCGCGTTTTTCAATTTCCACCGGCAGCGCGATGTGATCGGAGTATTTGCTGATGATCGAACGCACGCGCCAGTCGTTGAGGAAATCATCCTCGCCTTCGCGCAGGTGCAGCGTGATCTCGGTACCGCGATCGGCTTTGTTAATGTCGGCAACGGTATATTCGCCTTCGCCGGCGGACTCCCAGAATACGCCATTTTCTGCGCTGTCTCCCGCCGCGCGGGTACGTACGGTGACTTTATCGGCGACAATAAACGCTGAATAGAAGCCCACGCCGAACTGGCCAATCAGCTGGCTGTCTTTCGCCTGGTCAGAGCCCATGGACTCAAGGAATGCTTTGGTGCCGGACTTGGCGATGGTGCCGAGATGGTCAATCACTTCATCGCGGTTCATACCAATGCCGTTATCGGCAATGGTCAGGGTGCGGTTGTCTTTATCAAATGAAACACGCACGCGCAGTTCGCCGTCGCCTTCATACAGATCCGGCTGGGACAGCGCGCGGAAGCGCAGCTTGTCGGCCGCATCGGAGGCGTTGGAAATCAGCTCACGCAGGAAAATTTCTTTGTTGGAATAAAGAGAATGGATCATCAGGTGCAGAAGCTGCTTAACCTCTGACTGAAAACCACGAGTTTCTTGTCCTTTCATCTAAATCAACCTCAACAATGCCATTGTTAATGGTAAAAAAACCGTTGAGGGTGAGATGGGGACAGAGGAAGACGTTTTCAAGCGGAGGCCCCGAAAAGCGCCTCCGTTTGATTAAAAACGAATCTTATGCCGTCCGGCAAGAGAGTGTGACAGCGTTGTGCCGTCAACCATTTCCAGCTCGCCGCCGACCGGTACGCCATGAGCGATACGGCTCGCCTCTACGCCATACTGCGCGCAAAGCTCGGCGATATAGTTCGCGGTCGCCTCCCCTTCAACCGTTGGGTTGGTTGCGAGGATCACTTCCTGCATCGATTCGTCACGCAGACGCTGCTCCAGGCGATCGAGCCCAATGTCATCCGGCCCGATGCCGTCAAGCGGCGACAGATGGCCCATCAGCACAAAATAACGACCGGAAAACTGCCCGGTCTGCTCGATAGCGTAGATATCCGCTGGGCTCTCTACCACGCAGATCTGGCCGTTTTCCTTCCGCCGAGGGTTGCTGCAAATATTGCATACCTCCTGCTCGGTGAATGTGCGGCAATCGGCGCAGTGGCCGATTTCCGACATCGCGCGCGTCAGCGCCTGCGCCAGGCGCATCCCGCCGCTGCGATCGCGCTGCAGCAGGGTAAACGCCATGCGCTGCGCTGACTTCGGGCCGACGCCCGGCAGACAGCGCAGCGCTTCCATAAGCTGAGTTAACAGCGGGCTAGTTTGCATCAGAACGGCATCTTGAAGCCTGGCGGCAGTTGCATACCGGCAGAAACGGAAGCCATCTTCTCTTTCTGGGTCTCTTCGATACGGCGCGCGGCGTCGTTGAACGCGGCAGCCACCAGGTCTTCGAGCATCTCTTTGTCGTCTTCCAGCAGGCTTGGGTCGATCTCCACACGGCGGCAGTTGTGCGCGCCATTAATGGTCACTTTCACCAGACCCGCGCCGGATTCGCCGGTTACTTCCAGCTGAGCGATCTCTTCCTGCATCTTCTGCATTTTCTCTTGCATCTGCTGGGCCTGCTTCATCAGGTTACCCAGGCCGCCTTTTCCACCAAACATAGGCTTCTCTCTCAGTCAGTCATCGTTAAAGGTACTGAATGCCAGTCAGACTGGCATTCAAATGGGGCGAATACTCTCTTCATCCAGATCGGCGTCGAAGAAACGACGCAGGGTCTGAATGTTATTATCCGCGATAATGGCTTCGCGCGCCTGCGCGAGCTTCTCTTCATAAATAGCCTGCCGCCACTCCAGCGGCGTACGCATCGCGGGATTATCGTCTTCCACGATGGTCAATTCAACCGGCGTACCGTACAACACCCCCAGCGCTTCAGCCAGCTTTTGCTGCGCGCTGGCGGAATTGAGGTGGCGCTGGCTGGGACGCAGATGCAGACAGACGCGGCTGCCCTCCTGCTCTTTCCACGCGTTGAGCGCCACCTGCTCGACCAGCTTCGGTACCGCCAGCTGGCTCACTTCCGCCGCCCAGCTGTCGCGCTCGACCGCTTCTTCGGCGAGCTTGGCCGCCAGCTCCGGCGTCTTCTCATGCTCCAGCGCCTTTTTCAGCGCTTTGGGCGTGGCGACTTCGACTTTGGTCTCTTCCACCACCGTCGTCGCCTTCCAGCGATAGGCCTCTTTCTTCGCCGGGGCCTGCTCCAGCGCGGCCGCGGCCGGACGAGCCTGGACGCGCTCGGTAATCGAACTCAGTCGCTCCAGCGCAGCGTTATTCACCGGCCGCGCGCGGGAAGCGGCTGCCGGTTCACTCTTTTTTGGGGTGGTTGCTCCCTGGCTGCGCTGCAGGTGGCTGCGGGCCGCCAGCACCTGGCTGGTGGTCGGCGGCAAACTCTGCGGCGACTGTGGCGGCGGCGCGGCGGGGGCAACCGGCTGACGCGGCGCGGGCGCGGCGGCCTGTGCCGGTTGCACCTCCGGCTCCGGCAGCGGCTTACGCGGATGAAACGCCAGGGCACGCAGCAGCGTCATTTCGACGCCCATCCGCCGGTCCGGGGCGTAAGGCAGCTCTTTGCGGCCAATCAGCAGCGTTTGGTAGTAGAGCTGAACATCGCCGGGCGGTACGGTTCGCGCCAGTTCGCGCATCCGCACTTCGACCGCGGCCATGTCGGCGCCCAGCGCCGAAGGCGACAGCTGAACCATGGCGATGCGGTGCAGCAGGCTCTGCATCTCGACCAGCAGCGCCTCCCACTCGACGCCGCGTGCGGCGGCGTCATTGACGCCCGCCATGACCCGCTCGCCGTCGGCAGCAACCAGCGCTTCAATCAGCGACAGCGCCTGATCGTCATCAAGGGTGCCGAGCATGGTGCTCACCGATGCGGCCGTCAGCTGCCCTTCCCCACTGGCAATCGCCTGATCGGTCAGGCTTAAGGCATCGCGCAGGCTGCCATCGGCCGCCCGCGACAACAGCTGCAGCGCGCGGGGCTCAAAGGCAATCTGCTCTTCGCCAAGAATATGCTCCAGCTGATGGCGGATCTGTTCAACGTCCAGCGCCTTCAGGTGGAACTGCAGGCAGCGGGATAAGATCGTTACCGGCAGCTTCTGCGGATCCGTCGTCGCCAGCAGGAATTTGACGTGCGCCGGCGGCTCCTCCAGCGTTTTTAACAACGCGTTGAAACTGTGACGCGACAGCATATGGACTTCGTCGATGAGATAGACCTTAAAGCGGCCGCGGGCCGGCGCGTACTGGACGTTGTCCAGCAGATCGCGGGTATCTTCGACTTTGGTTCGCGAGGCGGCGTCAATCTCAATCAGATCGACAAAGCGCCCCTGTTCAATTTCCCGGCAGTTATCGCACACGCCGCAGGGGGTGGCGGTGATGCCGGTTTCACAGTTTAACCCTTTCGCCAGCAGACGGGCGATGGAGGTCTTCCCGACCCCGCGGGTACCGGAAAAAAGATAAGCGTGATGAATGCGCCCTAACGACAAGCCGTTCGCCAGTGCGGTCAGCACATGTTCCTGGCCGACGACGTCAGCAAAGGTTTGTGGGCGCCATTTACGGGCTAAGACCTGATAACTCATGGGCTGGCTCTGAAACGCTGGAAGGTGAAATCACGAGGGGGTCATGCTATCACAGCCCCGCTCAATCAGCGAGGCTATGTGGAGGGATTTGCTTAGTGACCCGGGAAAGGGACCAGGCTATAGCAGTTAATTCCCAGTTTTTCCAGACGCTGCTCGCCGCCCAGATCGAACAGATTGATAATAAAAGCCGCATCGTGCACTTCACCGCCCAGGCGACGGATAAGCTTCACGGTGGCGTCGATGGTGCCGCCGGTTGCCAGCAGATCGTCAACCACCAGGACTTTATCGCCTTCTTTGATCGCATCGACATGGATTTCCAGCTGATCGGTGCCGTACTCAAGCTCGTAGCTTTCTGCGATGGTCTCACGCGGCAGCTTACGCGGCTTGCGTACCGGAACAAAGCCTACGCCCAGCGCCAGCGCAACCGGTGCGCCAAACAAGAAGCCACGCGCTTCGGTGCCCACCACTTTGGTAATACCCGCGTCTTTATAACGCTCGGCCAGCAGTTCAATGCTGAGCGCATAGGCCTTCGGGTCTTCCAGCAAGCTGGTGACATCACGGAAAAGGATGCCAGGTTTCGGATAGTCCTGGATGCTTTGGATGCTGTTCTTCAGATATTCAAGCTGCTGTGCTGTTGCGGTCATAAGTGTATGCCTGATTAAAACGGTATTACTCACGGGCATGCCAAATGGGCCAAAGAAACATTTGTTTAACCTTTGACCAGGCTTACCCGCGCTCGAAAACGCCAGAATTTACTGGCTGTCAGCGACAATTGCAACCATCATTATTGCGCATCAGTGCTTTTGTTGCTTTGCATCAACCACCGGAATGCGCCACATAAATATCAGCAGACAGGCCAGAATGATCAGCAGCAAGATGCGCACCCAGGTAAGATTAACCAGCCACAGGGAAATAGCAAAGGTCAGCAAAATCATCGCTATCGCGCGCGGCTTCGCTCCCGGCGGCATGGCGCGGTATTTCTGCCAGTGACGCAGGTAACCGCCAAACCATGAGCGGTACAAAAGCCAGTGGTGAAAACGCGGCGACGAGCGCGCAAAGCACCAGGCGGCAAGCAGGATAAAAGGCGTCGTCGGCAGTAGCGGTAAAAATACGCCCAGCGTTCCCAGCGCTACCGCCAGCCAGCCAATGATGATCAAAATAATACGTGGCATAATGCGAATCGTTATCAAGAAGATAACGCTAATGTAGCACAGTTGCTTATCAGGGGATGGAGGAGTTATTTGAAAACCACCCGGCTTTTACATTCGTTGGAAAATCAGCTTGCGGAGCTGGCCGTCCGGGTAGCGCCAATGGCGAATCACGCGACCCTCAGCCCGCGTTTCGATCGCCAGCTGTTTCGGACCCGCAGCACGCAGATGCAGGCTTATCTCAATGAGGCCAGCGATCGTTTAACGGAGTTAAAGCTGGCGGTCGAACGCCAGCAGCTCCCCCAGGTTGCCTGGCTGGCGGAACATCTTGTGGCCCAAATCGCCGCCATTAGCCGGGAAACGGCCACCTGGTCGTTACGCGCCTGGGATAGCGCTTCGCCGACGCTTAGCCGCTGGCAGCGCCGGCGTATCCAGCATCAGGAATATGAGCGGCGTCTGCTGGCCATGCGCAACGATCGCCAGAGACAGCTGGCGCAAGCCACATCTCTTGATGAACAGCAGCGGCTGGCAAAAGAAGTTGACGCCTACGCCGCACGCCTTGCCCGCTGTCGCGACGCGCTGGAAAAAATTGAAAACAGGCTGGCCCGATTAACACGTTAAGTGGAGGAAGAAAGATGTCGCTGGAAAATGCGCCTGACGAGGTCAAGCTGGCCGTCGATTTAATCATGCTGCTTGAGGAAAATAATGTCCCTGCGCAAACCGTGCTAGCTGCGCTGGAGATTATCCGTCGCGATTATGAAAACAAAGTAAAAAGTGCGGAAGAGGCCTCGCAAAACGCGCCGGAGTAGCCTGTTGCCGGATCGTTGGGAGTGGCAGAGTCATCGCCTGCCCTTACCAAAACGGATAAATGCTCATGGAAAGATTCTCACGTACGCCGCACGATGCCATTTTTCGTCAAATGTTGACTCAGAAAGAGGTCGCCCGCGATTTCTTACAGCTTTACCTCCCGGCGCAGTTTTTAAGTATCTGCGATCTTAGTACGCTGCAGCTGGATTCAGGCAGTTTTATCGAAGAAGACCTGCGCTCCAGCTACTCGGATATACTTTACTCTCTGCAAACGCGGCACGGCGCCGGATATATCTATACGCTGATTGAACATCAAAGCTCTCCGGACAAGCTCATGGCTTTGCGCCTGATGCGCTGTACGCTCGCAGCCATGCAGCGTCACCTTGATGCAGGCCACGATACATTGCCCCTTGTGGTCCCCATTCTGTTTTATCACGGCGCCGTCAGTCCCTGGCCGCATACGCTCAACTGGCATCATCTCTTTGACCATCCTGAGCTTGCCAGCGCGCTGTACGGCGGTGATTTTCCACTGGTGGACCTGACCGTTATGCCAGGTAATCAATTCATCCTCCACCAGCGAATGGCGATGCTGGAACTGTTGCAGAAGCATATCCGCCAGCGCGATCTGGCCGAATTGCAACCGATGCTGATTGCGCTGCTGGCGATTGCCGAATGGCTGGAAGAGAAAGGTCGTAAAAAAGGGAGAAGAGAAGGCAGACTGGAGAGTCGACAGGAAGGCCGTAAAGAAATCTCGCACAGCATTGCGCTTAAAATGCTCGCCAGCGGGCTGGATCCTAAGATGGTGATGGAGCTGACGGGTCTGAGCCAGGAAGAACTCTCCTCGCTCAGCCATTAAAATCTGCGGGGCGGGTATTTACCGCCCCGCCATGCTTAGCTCATCGCCGGAGTGGCATCGTCGCCTTTATCCCGCTTCACCTCGGTGACTTCATCGCCCTTCTCATTGCGAAGATGAACCTCCAGCTGGTTAAAGGCGATATCAATATTGTTCTCACGACACAAACGATCGATCGCCCGGTTAAGCTCATCCACCGCATAGCTGCGATCGCGAAGTTCGCGCACGTATAGTCGTAGTTCATGATCGAGCGTACTGGCGCCGAAAGTGGTAAAGAAAACCGATGGCGCGGGCTCTTGCATCACTTTCGGATGCTCGTGCGCGGCCTTAAGCAGCACTTCTTTAACCTTATCCAGGTCAGAACCGTACGCTACGCCAAGGCGGATGACAACGCGGGTGACGGTATCGGAGAGCGACCAGTTAATCAGACGCTCAGTCACGAAGGCCTTATTGGGGATAATCACCTCTTTACGATCAAAATCGGTGATGGTCGTGGCGCGAATGCGGATTTTGCTGACGGTGCCGGAGAAGGTGCCAATGGTCACCGTATCGCCAATGCGCACCGGGCGCTCAAAGAGAATAATCAGACCGGAAACAAAGTTACCGAATATTTCCTGTAAGCCGAAACCTAAACCAACCGACAGCGCCGCTGCCAGCCACTGTAGTTTATCCCACGAGACGCCCAGAGCGCCAAATACCGTCATCGCGCCAATAACAATAATGGCGTAATTAAGGATTGTCGTAATGGCATAAGACGCCCCCTGGCGCATATTTAGTCGGGACAGCACCAGCACTTCCAGCAGTCCCGGCAGGTTGCGAATTAACGCCCAGGCAACCATCGAAGCGACAATCGCGAACAGCAGGCTCCCCATGGTAACGCTTTTCACGGCGCTGACCCCGGCTTCGGTACCGTTGTAATGCCACAGCGTAATACTATCGAGATAGGCGAAGACGGTGATGAGATCCGACCAAATCGCCCAGAACAGGACCGCAAACAGCGCGATCATCACCAGCATCGTAATACGCAGCGTTTGCTGGTTAACCTGCTCCAGAGCAATTGTCGGTTCTTCCTGCGGCTCGGCTCCTTCAGCCCCCTCTTTAACCAGATGCTGACGACGCGCCAGCGCGCGGCGCCAGGCAATACGCCGCGCGGCCACGCTCAGGCCGCGCAGCACGGTCTGATACAACAGGTTCCACAGCATCACCAGATAAACGGTTTCAATCCAGCGGCCGGCCAGACGCAGCGTCGTATAGAAATAGCCGGTTGCCGTCAGCACCATCAGGGCAATGGGAACGATCGATAGCACGGTAACGGTGATAAGGCGCAGGCTGTGAGATTCTTTATCACGCCAGCTTTCGCGGCACATCGGCAAGACCAGCACCGCGATCAGCAACAGGTTGAGGAAAATAACGAACTGCCCGAGAACGTCATCCATCAGGTGCAGCGGCGACAGTTCCGACATCACCGACCAGAAGTTGAGCGGCAGCAGCGCAAGGCTCACGCGAACAATCTGCCGCCGCCAGTGGCTGGTCAGTTGTGACGGCATATTAAAGTGGCTCACCGCCACGCCGTCTTTTTCCAGCACTTTCCAGCACAGGCCAAACACCAGCCAGAATAGCGCCAGCTTCTTGCTATAGGCCCACAGAAGGTCGCTAATATTCAGCTGCATCGTCAGCAGAATCAGACCGACGGCCAGTATGACCAGCACCACAGGCAGCGCCCGAATCAGATCGATAAGAATCGCTTTCGGCGTGTGGAGCTGCGTATCGTTGCGCAGTTGCCCCACCTGCGACGCCAACTTAGCCTGATACGCTTTCAGCCAGTTCAGACGCCAGCGAATCAGACCGGCAATCAGCAGCAGCGGCAGGCCGGCCAGAAAAGCGATAAATACCGCAGGCCAGGCCTTTTCCCAGTTTACAGTGATTTTCATCGCCTTAAACTGTCCTTTCAGCGCCTCCGGGAAGGCTTTAAACCACTCCCAGTCCATCGGGCGGTTGCTATTTACCCAGAAAATCTGCTGCGTCAGGATGGCTTTCAGGTTGGTTGACACGCTCATTAGCTGCTGCTGATTGATTTGCAGGTTAATCGCCATCATCAGCTGGTTGCCGAGCTGTTTATTAAACTGATCGAGCAGTTCCCGGCGCATATCAACAATCTCAAGAAGCGCATCATGCACTTCGGGATTCACCTCGCTGCTATGCCCCTCCTCCAGCTTCGCGACATACGCATCGCTCTGGAATAGCGCATCGCGCTGCTGGTTGACCTCGAACTGCTCAAGGCGCAGGTCGGCGATGCGGTTGGTCATGTCGCTCAGCTCCTCCGCAGAGGGCAGCGTTTGCTGTTGCTGATAAAGGATTCGCGACAGCAGCAGGCTGCCTTTCAGCACGGAAATCTGCTCTTTAATATCGCGCTCGGATTGCAGAGCACGATCGAGCCAGGTCTTCACTTTGATGTTGCGCTGAACCAGCTGATTACCCGTTTCCGTTGCCGAAATGAGCCTTTCGCTCAGCTGGTGATTAATGTCCAGCTCCTGCTTGACCAGCGGGTTTGCCTGAATACGGGCCGTTTCGTCCGGAGAAACTGCTTCCTGAGCCGTCTTTTCCGTCAGCGTCAGGCGCTTGCTATTCACCGCTTCCTGCAACAGCTGAAGCTGATGCTCCAGTCGATTGCTGTAAGCGGTGATGTAGTCACGCTGCTTTTGCAGGGTATCCTGCAGCACCGTATTGCCTTCCAGGCTTTTACGCTGTTGATCTATCTGTGCATTCAGCAAGGCCTGCTGCGCCAGCAGCAAATTCTGCTGGGTAGGACGTAGCGCCTCTTCGCCCGTAGTCGTGCCATTCAGACGATTACGGATCTGCTGCAGCTGCTGAGAGGCGGAATACATCGCATTCTGCACGCGTTCCGGCTGCGTCTGTAGCGAAACAAGCTGACTATTATAAGTCGCCAGATCGTTTTGCGCGTTTTGCAAATCGTCCAGAGTCTGAGAGACGCGCGATTCCAGCTGGCGCAGCGACAAGGTGCTCAGCGTTTTACGCGTCGCCTCGTCGTTGGGGACATCGCTTAGCGCGTTCAGGCTATCGATAGCCTGATTCATTTTCGCAGGCGCCTGAGCGACCTGCTGGCGCAGCTGCGTCGTTTCCGACTTTATGCGCTCAATTTTATCGAGCGTTTCCAGCGTCTGAGTCAGGTCCTGCTGAACCAGCTTATCCTGGGGAGTCAAATCTTTTTGCTTGTTCAGCGTCGTGAGCTGGCTCTGGACCTCGGAGCGTTCAGGTAAATCAGCCGCCAGCGCCGAATTAACGCTAATACAGCCGATAAAAAGCATCAGGGTAAGAACTACAGCAGAGAGGGCATTTCGCCAACGGATAGTATGCAGCATAGTGTTAACATGAGTGATTGCAAAAGCCGGAGAATACCGGGGATCGTCGCAGCGCGAAGAATAGCACTTCTGTTATCACTAAAATAGCGGCGGACAGCAGGAATCATTCCTCTGGTGTCCGCTAGCCGGGTTAAGCGTCCAGTCCTTCAGAACTGCGCAGAGAGGGGCAAAATTGATACATTTCCAGCAGGACTTCGACATAATCACGCGCTTCTTTTTGCAGATCAAAGGCGTTCGGCGCCAAAAGCCAGTTCTCCATCAGGCCGGAAAGATAGCTGCGCATGAGGATCGCCGCCCGGCGGGTTAATAAATTGGCGGGTAGCATCTTCGCGACAATGCACTCCTTTAATGTTTGTTCGATACGGTCGTAGCTCTCAAGGCAAAGAATGCGCTGCGCTTCTTGCAGCGTGACCATTTCACCGACGAATTCACATTTATGAAAGATGATTTCCATCATCAGCCGTCTGCGTTTTTCTGTCACAGTGGCTTCAAGGATATACACTAAGATCTCTCGCACAACTGACAGTGGATCGTTGGGGAATTTTGCCCGATACTCAACTTCGAGATCGTTAATATTGGCTTCTGACAGTACCCATATTTCATTAAATAAGTCCGATTTATTTTTGAAATGCCAATAGATAGCCCCCCTCGTCACACCGGCAGCTTTTGCAATTGCGGCCAGCGAGGTGGATGATACGCCTTGCTGCGAAAACAAACGCAGAGCAACATCCAGAATATGTTGCCGGGTCTCAAGCGCCTGTTGTTTGGTTTTTCGTGCCATAGGTCGATGAGTTTACAGAGGTTACGTTTACATACATTTGTGAATGTATGTACCATAGCATGACCA
>OGST01000731.1_pt1 | contig 11793 bp, 7 predicted proteins | sample 1574021 | NCBI WGS metagenome assembly OGST01 (sample SAMN03295847, study PRJEB24534) | human gut metagenome | isolation source: fecal sample 7 from infant 6 | host: Homo sapiens | place: USA: Pittsburgh, PA | collected 2014-07 | reverse complement strand
CTCGTATACTGCGGAGCTCACCGTTCACTACGTGCGTTACACCGGCAACTATGATGGCTGGAACATCTGGACATGGCTACCGAATCAGGATGGTCAAAGCGTTGCATTGACGGATGGGACGGCAACTTGGAGCGTAGAGTCTGACCAGCCGATTACCCGGGTCGGTGTGATATTGCGTCGCTCCACGGCAGACAACGAGTGGGCAGAGAAAAACACGCCCGATGATCTATTCATTACCGAGTTTAAGGACGGCAAAGCCGAGGTGTGGATAGCGCAGGGTGATCCGAACGTTTACTACTCGCAGGACGCCGTTCCAGCTACCCCGGACTTGTCTTGCCATGAACTGCATTCAAAAGAGTTTAATGACAAGTATTTCTACGATGGTGAACTGGGAGCCCTGTACACCCCGGACTCCACGACGTTCCGGTTGTGGGCGCCGACGGCAGCCTCAGTTGGCCTCGTAAATTATTCCAACAGTGGTGAAGTCTTGCCTATGACCAAGGGAGAACGCGGAACCTGGGAGTACATTTTCGAGGGCGATGCGAACATGATGGAATACCGCTACCGCATCGAGTTTGAAGATGGCAAGGTCGATGAATCGCCGGATCCGTATGCGCGTTCGTCAACGGCAAACTCTACACGTTCGGTCGTTATTGATGTTGCAAATGTAAACCCGCAGGGCTGGAACGGCGCGCGTATGAAGCCGTTTAGCGGGATCGAGGACGCGACTATTTACGAGGCGCATGTTCGTGATATGACGATTGCTCCAAACAACGGTATTTCGAACAAGGGGAAGTTCCTGGGACTTACTGAGACCGGTACGAAGACTGAGAAGGGTAACGTGTCAGGGCTGGATTACATCAAGTCGCTTGGCATAACACACGTTCAGTTCCTGCCTATGTACGACTTCTACACGGTAGATGAGACGGGCGATCTTGGCTATGACAAGCAGTACAACTGGGGTTACGACCCGGTGAACTACAATGTGCCGGAAGGCTCGTACGCTTCTGATCCCACAGACCCTGCATCGCGCGTGCGCGACATGAAGGCCATGATCGATGCGGTTCATGATGCTGGCATGTATGTGGTGATGGATGTTGTGTATAACCACGTGTATGACACGCAACTGTCGCCGCTACAGCGTACGGTTCCGGGCTACTATTTCCGTCACACGGATGGATGCGCTTTGCAAAACGGCACGGGTGTGGGCAACGAGACCGCCTCGGAGCAGCCTATGATGCGCAAGTACATGATCGATTCGCTCAAGTTCTGGGCGCAGGAGTATTCGATTGACGGTTTCCGATTCGACCTCATGGGTATTCATGATGTTGAAACGATGAATGAGATTCGTTCTGAGCTAAACAAGATTGACGAGAGCATCGTCATGCTTGGCGAAGGCTGGAACATGGGCAATCATCCTGAGGGAGTTAAGGGAGCGAACCAGGATAATGCGACGCTGATGCCGGGTATCTCGTTCTTTAACGACAAGTTCCGTGACACGATGAAGGGAACTCACAACACGCAGGCCGGAACTGGCTATGTGTCTGGAGGTGGCGCAGACAACGTCGCGTGGGACGTGTTCAACCTGATAAAGGGAGCCAACCATGTTCGTAACTACGCGGATGCGTCGCAGTCTGTGAACTATAACGAGGCGCATGACAATCTGACGATGTACGACAAGCTTAGGGGCTCGCTCCCTGGTGCTTCGGAGGAAGACATAGTGCGCAGACATGCGTTTGCAACACAGGTTCAGTTCCTCTCAAATGGCGCCAATTTTGTCCACGCCGGTCAGGAGGCGCTACGAACTAAGGGAGGGGACGAAAACTCCTATAAGTCTCCTGATAGTGTCAACGCATTTGATTACGATCGTGCCGCAGATTTTGAGGACTCAGTTGCTTACTTCCGTGAGCTCGCGAATTTCCGTGCTGAAAACAGCTGGGTGCGTCTAGTGGACTATTCGAAGATTGAGCAAGCTTATAAGGGAGTGTCGATTACGGACGGTGATAAGCGGTTCTCCTACAAAGTGACGCTTGCGGATCAGCCTGAGCGCATCGTGTTTGTGAACCCAACGGATGCGGACTGGAATGTCACGCTCCCGGACGGCAATTGGAAGCTGCTCCTGTCTGGTCTGAATGATGCGCCAATGGCCCGCATGTCAGACGGTGATACCAGTTTCAGCGGTGACGTTGCGATCGGTCACGTGTCAGCTGTTGTCTTTGAGAAGGCGCCGGATAAACCCGCCGAAACGGAGCCAACGACCGAAACGGAGGCCACAACCGAGACGGAAGCTACGACCGAGACGGAAGCTACGACCGAAACGGAGCCCAGCACGAAGGGGACGGAAGTGCCGGCGGATAACGACAAACCCACGGTGACACAGAGTCCCAGCGGTTCGCAGGTTCCTTCGGTAACTTCTCAGCCCACCTATTCGCATGGGCGGGGCGAGTCGAAACCGTTGGCGAAAACGGGTGCGGAAGCCGGACTCCTTGCGTTCTTCGCGTTGGCGTTAGCAGGAGCTGGTGTCCTTGCAATGCAAACATCACGAAGGCACTAACGTGTTGTGACAGTAAAAATGATCCCGACGGCAATTGAAATGGCCGTCGGGATCATTTTTGTGTTCCGAGAGATTTAGGCGTCGCCGCCCTCACCGCCGGAGTGGCCCGCATTCGGGTTGAACAGGTCATACTTGTCAATCGCCTGCTGAAGTACGGAGCGGTCCATCTTACCTTCCTCGACAAGGCCCTGGAGAGCGCGGATTACAACCGACTCAGCGTCTATCTTCAGGTAGCGACGTGCCGCTGCGCGAGTGTCGGAGAATCCAAAACCGTCCGCGCCAAGCGGGTAGTACTTGCCGGGCACCCAGCGAGCGATCTGGTCATGAACGAGGTGCTCGAAGTCAGAAGTCGCAATGGTTGGGCCTTCAGCCTGCTCCAAAACGGAGGTGACGTAAGGCTTGCGAGTCTCCTCGTTCGGGTGTTCGAAGTTGTACTTGTCTACCGCGATCGCTTCGCGGCGTAGCTCGGTCCAAGAGGTCACCGAGTAGACAGCTGCGTCGACGCCCCAGTCTTCGCGCAAAATCTTTCGCGCCTCGCGAACCCATGGCAGGCCCACGCCAGAGGCCAGCAGCTTAACCTTCGGGCCGTTGCCCTCGAAGTTGTCAAGCATGTACATGCCCTTGATCAGGCCGTCGACATCAAGGTTTTCCGGCTCTGCGGGCTGGTGGATCGGCTCGTTGTATACCGTGAGGTAGTACATGACGTCGCGGTCACGGCCAGACTCGTTCGGGCCGTACATGCGCTCGATTCCGTCCCTCACGATGTGGCGAATCTCGTAAGCGTAGCCCGGATCGTAGGTGACCACAGCGGGGTTCGTGGAGGCAATGACCGGCGAGTGGCCGTCCATGTGCTGCAAGCCTTCACCGGCAAGCGTGGTCTTACCCGCAGTAGCGCCAATAATGAATCCGCGCGAGAGCTGGTCGCCCGCAGCCCAGAACTGGTCTGCCGTCCGTTGGAAACCGAACATCGAGTAGAAGATGTAAACGGGAACCATCGGGAAGTTGTGGGTGGCGTAAGAGGTACCCACAACCTGTAGCGCAGCCGCAGAACCGGCCTCGTTAATGCCCGTGTGAAGAACCTGACCTTCCTTTGCTTCCTTGTAGGAGAGCATCATTGAGGCATCCACGGACGTGTAGTTCTGCCCGTGCGTGTTGAAGATCTTTGCGGACGGGAAGATCGCGTCCAGGCCGAAGGTACGGGCCTCGTCGGGAATGATCGGCACAATGTACTTGCCGAACTCCTTGTCCCTAATCAGGTCTTTCAAAAGACGCACGAACGCCATGGTGGTGGCAACCTGTTGGGCGCCCGATCCCTTGGCAAGGGCGTTGAAAGGCTTGTCTGCCGGCATTGGCAGGGCCTTGTCATCCCGGTGGCGCGAGGGGAGGAAACCGCCAAGCTTAGCGCGACGCTCAAGCATGTACTGCAATACCGGATCGTCATCGGCCGGCTTGTAGTACGGAGGCAGGTACGGGTTCTTCTCGAGCTCCTCATCCGAAATTGGAATGCGTAGGAGGTCGCGAAGGCCCTTCAGGTCATCAACCGTGAGCTTCTTCATCTGGTGGGTTGCGTTGCGGCCAGCGAAGTGCGGGCCCAGCGCGTAGCCCTTAATGGTGTGCGCCAGAATGACGGTGGGCTGGCCGGTGTGCTCGACAGCGGCCTTGTAGGCGGCGTATACCTTGCGGTAGTCGTGGCCGCCGCGGCGCAGATCCCAGATCTCGTCGTCGGTCCAGTCCTTAACCATTTCCTTGGTGCGCGGGTCGCGGCCAAAGAAGTGCTCGCGCACGTATGCACCATCGTTTGCCTTGAAGGTCTGGTAGTCGCCGTCAAGGGTTTCGTTCATGATGTTTACGAGGGCGTGGTCCTGGTCGGCTTCTAGCAGACGGTCCCAGCCTCGTCCCCACACAACCTTGATTACATTCCATCCGGCGCCGCGGAAGAACGATTCGAGTTCCTGAATGATCTTGCCGTTACCGCGGACCGGGCCGTCGAGGCGCTGCAGGTTGCAGTTAACAACGAACGTGAGGTTGTCCAGGCCCTGCTGCGCTGCAAGCTGAAGCATGCCGCGTGATTCGGGCTCGTCCATTTCACCGTCACCAAGGAACGCCCACGTGTGCTGCTGCGAAGTGTCTTTGAGGCCGCGCAGTTCTAGGTACTTGTCAAACCAAGCCTGGTAGATCGCCTCGGCGGGGCCAAGACCCATGGACACCGTGGGGTACTCCCAGAAGTCGGGTAGCTGACGCGGGTGCGGGTAGGAGGGGATGCCGTGCTCGGTGGAGACCTGCTGGCGGAATCCGTCCATCTGCTCTTCGGTGAGCCGGCCTTCGAGGAAGGCTCGCGCATAAACGCCGGGGGAGGAGTGGCCTTGGAAGAACACGTGGTCACCGCCGCCTGGGTGATTCTTCCCGCGGAAGAAGTGGTTAAAGCCAACCTCGTACAGGGTCGCTACCGACGCGTAAGAAGAGAGGTGTCCGCCAACGCCAACGCCGGGCCTCTGGGCGCGCATGACCTGAACGGCAGCGTTCCAGCGCATCCAGCGGCGGTACTGACGCTCGGTCGCCTCATCGCCGGGGAAGTATGGTTCTTGATCAACGGGAATGGTGTTGATGTAGGGAGTGGTGAGTTCTAGAGGAATCTGAACGTCTTTGCGACGAGCTTCTGCAAGCATGTGAAGCAGGATGTAGCGGGTGCGTGGTCCGCCTTTTGCTTCATAGAGGCTTCTTAGAGATTCCAGCCATTCCTCGGTTTCGTGCGGGTCATTGTCCGGCACTTGACTCAGCATGCCATTGACTACTGGGCGGTGATCTGCTTCAGCCACGAATCCTCTTTCTCTCGAAACGTATCCACTAGTGGATCGTATAGTTTTCTTTGGTTCTAATCATCCCCGGTTTTGGTAGTTTTTGCACTTGGTACCGGCTTGATGTTTGTCCACGTGTGCCTGAAAACACAGGAAGATCTAAACACGATGAGGACGTGGAGCCTGCTTGGCTCATATGTGGACTATTTGGCACGCGTGTGCATGAAACTTAGGTAGACTGAGCGCGTGATATCAAAATCTGATTCCCGAAAGGTGGATCCGACGGCTCTTTCGAGCCTCGGTTATAAAAGCGGCCAGACTGTTCAAGAGTTTTATTGGGACGAAGATACCGATGACTCTTTGCGCGCCGCAGTTGAAGATGCAACGGGCAACGAGCTCGTAGACGTTGATTATTCAGACGTTGTAGATGGCGTGATTGTTTGGTGGCGTCTGGAGGATTCGGAGGAGGACGACCTGGCAGATGTCCTGCTGGATGCCTCTGCGAATATGGACAATGGTGGCGTTGTCTGGGTGCTCACTCCGAAGTCGGGGACACCAAATCACGTTCCGCCCGAGGTAGTGGCCGACGCTGCACAGGTTGCGGGCATGAGCGCCACGTCCGCGGCCATGGTCTGTGAGGACTGGTCGGGCATGCGTTTAATCGCTCAGGCTCGCCAGTAGACTGAGACTATTGCCACTGTTTTGCGAAATAGTGGTTCGTAAGATGAAATTTGCTCCCGGAGTTGGATATGATTCTTGACGTTCCACTCCGTTGGAGTTGGGCCTATAGCTCAGTTGGCTAGAGCGCCACGTTTACACCGTGGATGTCGGGGGTTCGAGTCCCTCTGGGCCCACAAAAGAAAGAGCCTGTATTTGCAGGCTCTTTTGTTATTCCTTTCATCCTTGTCGTTTTGGTTGTGCTAACTTCTGTTCCAGATCTCTGCTTAGGAGTGTCAGTACTTAGTTACTGTTTGCAGAGAGACAAGTGAGCATTATTAAATCTTGTACTTCGCGTCGGTTGAATGTTTTAATCTCCCTTGGCATGCAAGAACAACCAAGGTCGGTTAAACCCCTAATTTCGCAGTTGAAACTACTGTAGTATCTGTTGTTAATCCGCCGTCTAACCATCAAAGTCTCTAGTTATGAGATGCAGTGTAAGAAAGTGTTTGGAAACTGATGAATACTCAGCCCGGTTGGAATAGCAACCATAATTTGTCGCAGAACGAACAAAACCCTAACTCGACAAGTGCTCAGTATCCTCCGACAGCTGTTATCGACCGGCCGGAGAAAAAGAGCAAAGGTAAGATTTTCTTGATCGCATCCGGAATCTTCATCCTTGTATTGATTCTGCTCGCTCTAATTCCAAATTCCGCAGAGAATAAGGCTGAGTCTAGTAATGCGCGGCAAGAAGATGAGTCGCGTTTCTCGGCCAAAGAAGTTGAGTACCGTAGTGCGATAGAAAAATTGGAGGACCTAGTTGGGGAAGCGCAGGCGCTTTCAGACCAAACTGCAGAAGAGCAGGTTCAGAATACTACTGTTCTCGACGAACTGTCCGAAGCGATTAAAATTGCTCGTTCGCAAGTCGAGGAAGGAAAAACTTACGAGTCTGCTGATCCAGCGGGAATGACGGACGAGGAATTATCAGAGGGTTTGAGTTTTCTTGCGCAAAACAATTCTGCCGTAGAGAAGAGCATGCGAGATATTCGCAAGGCGACTAAGAACGTGGAAGACTCCATCAATACTAAAATTGCCATGGATATACTAGAGAAAGAGGTGGCTTCCCAGAAGGAAAATGCGCAGGAGATTACCTACGAGGATCTCTTCCGCAATGCTGAGTCAATCAAGGGAAACTATTACAAGTTCCGCGGTAAAGTCATTCAGAGTATTGCAGAATCTGGCGGGAAGAGCGCCTTTAGGGTTGACATCACTGAGGAGCCGGGATACACGACTAGCTTTTGGAGCGATACGGTACTGCTAGGCGTTAGTGGGAAACCCACCCAGAGAATTCTAGAAGGCGACATTATCAACTTTGTGGCAATCGCCAACGAAACTATTTCCTATACAACTGTGCTTGGTGCCGAAGTTGAGATTCCTTCAGTTATCGCTGATCCTGCAGATATAACGATAGAGGGACACGAGTAAGATCATTTCTCGGCGTGCACGCCGCGTCGAACATGAAGTTAAAGATTCATACTCGGAACGAGATGAATATGTCGTAGGGTTGCGGTCCTGCAACAAACCCAAGCACATGCGCTCCTGTACCTCGTTCTCATTCTGGATAGACTCAAGGCATGTGGACTGTTTCTGATGTTATGAAAATTATGGAGGCCCGCTACCCGCAGCGCCTCCAAGAGTCGTGGGATAAGAACGGCTTGATCGTCGGGGATCCTGACCAGAGGGTAAGCAGGATCCTCCTGGCTGTTGATCCCGTTGCTGAAACGGTCGCGCAGGCGATTGAGGACGGCTACGACATGCTTATTACGCACCATCCTCTCTACCTGCGCGGCACCAGCTTCGTGTCGCGTTTAGATTACAAGGGCAGGATTGTGCACGACCTCATCAAATCTGACGTGGCCCTTATGAACGCGCACACCAACGCAGATTCGGCGGCGCGCGGCGTGGCATGGGCTCTTGCGCAGGCGGTCGGTATCGAAGGTGAACCGTTTGATCCCATCGACGAGGACGAGGCGGGAACCACTCGCGGTTTGGGCCGCATCGGCAAGCTCGAAGCGCCGCAAACACTACGCGAGTTCGCTGATCGAGTGGCAAAAGCCCTCCCCGCTGGCCCGCACGGCATCTTCGTGGGTGCGCCCGGCAATGATCTTGAGACGTCGGTAAGCACTGTTGCCGTATCAGGAGGATCAGGCGACTCGTTCCTCGCGCGCGCCCGCGAGCTTGGGGCCGATGTATACGTCACCGCGGACCTGCGTCACCATCCGGCCAGTGAACACCTCGAAGAAGGTGGCCCGGCCCTCATCTGCGGTTCGCATTGGGCAACTGAATGGCTATGGCTACCACACTTGGCAGATGATCTTGAAGAAGCCGCCGCGGATGCGGGCGTGCAACTACAGGTGGATGTTTCGCGATTTGTTACCGAACCGTGGAACCTGCACCTGGAAACCCTTGGATAAACTATTGGGGTGGGCGCGTCAGCCTAATACACTTTGATTAGAACTAAAAGCACTACCGAGTGAAAGAGCGGGCATAGTGAAAGCTTCAAAAGCGGACCAGGTGAAACTTCTTGAACTACAACAGGTTGACACGCGGATCTTGCAGTTGCGCGCGGCCCGCAGTAAACACCCGGCGGTCAAAGTGCTCGACGCCCTTGAGGGGCGAAAAGCTGACCTGGAGCGCGCAAAAGTAACCGCACGCTCCGCAGCAACGGACGCAAACCGTGAAGTGAAGCGGGTTGAGAATGATTTGGAGCGCCTCACCTCCCGTCAAGATGTGATGAGCGAGCGCCTCGCGGCAGGCGAAGGATCCCACAAGGACCTCACTGCCATGCAGCACGAGCTGAACCAGATGGCTCAGCGCCGCAACGTCCTCGAAAATGAACTGATCGACGTTATGGCTTCGTTCGAGGCCGCGCAGGAAACCGTTTCGGAACTAGACCGTCAGACCGAAGCCGTTGGAACCGATGAGCAGGCCGCCATCGCGCAGCTTCAAGACGCGATGGGCGAGGTCGAAGCTGAGCTCAACGAAAAGCTTGCAAAACGTGACGAACTTGCAGGCGAAATCGACTCTGAGTTGCTGGATGAATACGAGTACTACCGCGAGCGCACCGGTGGCATCGGCGTGTACGAGGCGAAGGGCCGCCAAATCGTGGGCATGGTTGTGGATCTTCCTGAATCGGAATGGCATGACATCACGATGCTTGCTGAGGATGAAGTGCTCATGTCCGACGAGCTTGAAGCAATAATCGTCAAAACCGAGTAGGCGCTAGCTCGTCACAATCACGAGCTCGAGAAAATCGCGGCGTTGTCTAACTTCGATGCCCGTAAAATCGGCGCCGGTTAGTGAACGCGCGGTATCGAGCACAAAATCGATGGACCCGTCAGCCTCGCTCGCGTGCTCCAATAGAGCGCCAGCGAGGATTCCGCGGTATTTCTTCGCATTGTGTGAAACCACGGTGCGTTTCCCGTCGCGTTCGCGCACCGCATTCACTCGGATGAGGTCACATTCGGCGGACGTGCCCGGCCAGGCTTTTTGATACGCACCAGAGCGCGCATCAACCACTACGCGATGGTGGGCGTGCTGTCCCATGAGGGTTTCTAGGTGCTTCTTCCACCATGGGGCAAGATTGCCTAGACCCGGTAGTTTCGTATCCATTGATAGGCGGTAGGGCGGGATGGGGCAGGCCAGGTCTACCACTCCGAATAGGGCAGATTGAACCCAGATCTCAAAGTCCGGGCTCGCCGTGTACTGCGCACCAATCTCGCCAAATCGGCCAGCTTCGTAAAGTACGCCTGAATAAACTTGCCAAGCGGGGCCAGCTTGTGCTGAACGCAGGTGTTTGTTCGCTTCAACCTCGTCGGCAATGGTCTTGCCTACTTTTAGGATTTCCAGGGCGTCGCGTCGCGCAGAAGTTTCAATCAAGCAATCGAGCACGCTCTGGCGTGCATCTGCGAGCTGCGTGGAAAACGGGGCGATCGCGTCGGCATCAAAATTGACGGTCGAAGCGGGAAGGGTCTTGCCTTCGGATGGAGGTAAAAGTACAAGCATGCGTCCAACTCTAGTAGACTTGAGCGGCGGAGAAGATGGCTGGATGGCCGCGACATTGTCGAGGAACGTCCGGACTCCACAGGACACGGTGGTGGCTAACGGCCACCCGGGGTGACTCGCGGGATAGTGCCACAGAAAACAAACCGCCCGTTTTTGGGTAAGGGTGCAAAGGTGGTGTAAGAGACCACCGCGGCCCAGGTGACTGGGCTGGCAGGGTAAACCCCACCGGGAGCAAAACCAAGCAGCGTGCCGGGCTGTCCGTCCAAAGCGCGCGGGTAGGTTGCTAGAGGCCGCTGGTAACAACGGCCCGAGATAGATGGTCATCGAAGGGGCTTCGCCCTGGAACAGAATCCGGCTTACAGGCCGTCTTCTCCGCCTTTACTTAAACGCGCCGCCCTCATTTATCAATGAATGAGGGCGGCGCAAAACCTAAGCGATCTATGCGGTTAGATAACGTTTGGCTAGAGCCGCGGCGCCTACGATGCCCGCAGTGTTGAATAGCTTGGCGGGAACCATGGGTGTTTTGATGTCGATGAGCGGCATGAACCGGTCATGCTTCTTAGACACGCCACCACCCACAACAAATAGGTCGGGGGTGAACAGCATCTCCAGGTGGGAGTAGTACTTGGTGAGCCGCTTCGCCCACTTCTTAAACGACAGGCCTTCAGCCGTGCGCACTCTCGATGAGGCCCGGGATTCCGCATCGTAACCATCAATCTCAACGTGGCCGAGCTCCGTATTCGGCTGCAGTTGTCCGTTGTAGATCATCGCGGTACCAATGCCGGTGCCGAGCGTGGTAACAATAACGAGGCCGTCAACGCCCTTGGCTGCGCCGTAAACAACTTCGGCATAACCGGCGGCGTCTGCATCATTGACGGGATAGACCTTGCGGCCAAGTTCTGCTTCCATAAGCTCGATGACGTTCACGCCTTCCCACGACTTGTGCAAGTTGGCCATGAACAGAACCACGCCGTGCGAGACAGGGGCGGGGAACGTGATGCCAACAGGCATGGCAACAGGCAAATCAAACTGGTCAATCAGTTCTTTACAGGTTTGCGCTACGGCTTTGGGAGTGGACTTTTTTGGCGTAGGAATGCGCACGCGTTCCGTGGCGAACTCGCCGGTGTCAAGGTTGACCACGGCTCCCTTGATGCCGGATCCGCCAATGTCTATGCCAAAAGCAAGGTTTTGTTCCACTGCTTGTTCCATGGTGTGCTCCTTAGTTTTAGCGCAGGGTGAGGATCTCGGCGCCGTCCTCGGTAACTGCGATCGTGTGTTCAAACTGGGCGGTACGAGATCGGTCTTTGGTGACAACCGTCCAGTCGTCGTCCCACTGCTCCCATTCGATGGAACCGAGAGTGAGCATTGGCTCAACGGTGAAGACCATGCCAACTTCCATTATTTCGGTTGCGCGCGGCGAATCGTAGTGAGGGATGATGAGGCCGGAGTGGAAGGCTTCGCCAACGCCGTGCCCCGTGTAGTCGCGCACCACACCGTAGTCGAAGCGCTTGGCGTACTTTTCAATGACCCGACCAATCACGTTGATTTCACGGCCAGGCGCGATTGCCTTAATCCCGCGATACATAGCTTTCTCGGTGCGCTCGCAAAGCAGGCGAGATTCCTCATCAACCTCACCAACGGTAAACATGGCGCAAGTGTCGCCGTGTACCCCGTCGATGTAGGCGGTTACGTCGATGTTGACAATGTCGCCCTCTTCTAGGG
>OGST01000723.1_pt1 | contig 12143 bp, 9 predicted proteins | sample 1574021 | NCBI WGS metagenome assembly OGST01 (sample SAMN03295847, study PRJEB24534) | human gut metagenome | isolation source: fecal sample 7 from infant 6 | host: Homo sapiens | place: USA: Pittsburgh, PA | collected 2014-07 | reverse complement strand
CAATAAATTAAACTTTTATTAAATTTAATAAGAATATAATTTATTTTGTAATGACTAAAATAGTATATATTAATTATTTATTTTAATTTTGTATTTCTGTCAATAATGTTTATGTATAGTAATACACTATATTGATATTAAATTTAGGAAGTGATTTTATGAAAAAAAGATTATTTTTATTAATATTTTCATTAGTATTTTCACTTATTTTAATTGGATGTAATAAAAGTAAAAACCAACCCGTATCTAATCCTTCACAAAATATTGTTGATGAAGAGAAAGATTCAGGTAAGGACAAAGATAAACCAAATGATAATAAAGCGCCAGATAATAATTCTAATGAAGATAAATCCATTACTAATACTAAAGTTCGTTTGTTTTATTTCGACTCTTCAAAATTGCAGCTTTATTATGTAGATAAAGAGATTCAAGTATCCGACAAGGCTATAGTAAAAGCTTTAACAAAAGAACTTCAAGATTATTCTCCTAACAATAATTTTTTAAATTTAACTAATGAAGTAGAAATTACCTCTGCTAAATTAGATGAAAATAAAAAACTTCTAACTATAGTATTTTCTTCTTCCTACGTAGATAAAATGCTTCTTGGATCTTCCACAGAAAGTGGACTATTGTCTTCATTGATATCTACTTATGCATATAATTTAGATGTTGATAAGGTTGCTATTTATTTTGGAGATAAACTATACACTTCTTTAAAAGGTGATCTCCCTAATGGCTATTTCAATGTAGATTATAGTTCTGCTATTCCATACTCTAAGGATTCTTATAATGATTCTAATACTGAAAATAATAAAGAGACTGGTACTGTAAAAAAGACTATGAATTCTAGAATATATTACTATAATTGCATTGATGATGTATTTTATTATATAAATAAGCCAATTGAAGTAATAGATGGTGCCTTAGTAACTGCCTTAACAAATGAACTAAAAAATCCTCCAAGCAATAATTTATTTAGTTTTAGTGATGACTTAGCTATTCGTTCAGCTAAATTAGATAAAGAAAATAATACACTAACCGTTGATTTATCAAAGTCTTATTATAATTTATTAAGTAAACTTGGTTCTGGAGGTGAATCAGCTGCTTTAAAATCTTTGGCTTTAACTTATGGATATAATTATGGAATTGATAAAGTTATAATATTAGTAAATGGAAAACCTTATTCAGGTAGTCATATAATTTTGGAAGTAAATGAGTGTATTAATATTAATGTAGATAATATTAAACCTTTAAATATTTAATAAAATATTTTCTTATATAATTAAATAATTGAAATACAAAGCCTATCATACTTTTTTATAGAAAAACAGTAGTTAGTTTTATTTTTATTCCAAACTAACTACTGCCTCTATTAAATCATATTCTAAAATTTTAAAGATATGTAGTTACTACAAAGAAATTAATAGTAACTACAAGCAATGAATAAATAAAATATATAAATACCCTATTACCCCTATTGCTTTTCTATTTCTCCTTATTTCTTTATAACTTCATATTTAAAACAATTACTCAAAAATATTCTTTAATAAAAATTGATTTTTACTTTTAATAATATCATTTGAAATTATTACACACATTTCTTTAGGATTTATTTTATGATCACAAATTCTAATACTTTGTTCTCTAATAAGAATATCTAAATATTGTTTTATCATTAATCCGTTTCTTAAACTCAAGTTTCTATTCTCATCTAATTCAATTATTGCCTTATTTAAAGTTTCTTTAGCTTCATCGTCTAAAATATATTTCTTGCTTTCTAAAATACTTAATGACATATTAAATAATTCATCTTTCTTATAATCTTTAAAGTTTAGCATTGATGGAAATCTATAATTTAATTCTGGATTTACCTGCATAAGTCTTTTAATATCCTTGCTTTTTCCTGATAAAGTTATAACTATTCTATTACTATGCTTATCTATAAATTTAATTAAATCCTTAATTAACCTATTTGATGTATCTTCTAATAAGAATTCAGCATTATCTATATAAACTACTTTACCAACTTGCCTATTTAAAATATCTTCAATAGATATACCATTTTTCATATTATCTATAATTTCCTCTTTGCTTAAATCCACTATACTTTTAGCTTTTACAACTCCCATACTATATAATGTTTCTGATAATATATTTAGTACAGTTTTTTTACCTGTTCCTATATCTCCAGTAAAAATTATGTTCATATATCTATTTATATCAGTGGATAGGCCTAGTCTTTTTCGTCTTTCTTTTACTCTCATTAATTTATATTGATTTCTTAAAAACTCTTTTGCTTCCTCATTTCCAATTAAATCTTTTAATCTCACTTCTAAATCAAATTCATTGTCATATTGAGAAGTATTAAGCCTTTCCACATCCTTAGATGTTATCAAATTCATCTCATAAACACTTATATCTTCTTCTGCAATTCTTATACTTTGAATTCTTATTAAATTCTCAACATAATTTCTTACCATTCTACCATTCCCTGATTGTGCATCAGAATTTTCATATATATCAACAAAACTCTTTTTAAGTGCTGCATATCCATTCTTAGATAATTTAAATCCTTTTGACTCAACTAATCTTATAGCCATTTCTAAAAGTTCATTTGGATTATAATCTTCAAAATTAGTCCATAATGGGAATCTTGATCTTAGTCCTATATTTACATCAAAGAACTCTTCCATTTCTTTCTCATATCCAGCTAAAATAACTATTACTTCTCTTGAATAATCTTCAATTAATTTAAGAAGTGTTTCTATAGCTTCTCTTCCTAAACTATCATTAGCAAGAGTATACGCTTCATCTATAAATAAGACACCGCCTAAAGCTTCTTTAAACTTTTCTTCTGTCTTTTTAGCAGTTTCTCCCGGCACATTAGAAACAAAACTAGATCTATCTGTTTCTACTAACTGACCTATTTTTAGTAATCCCATACTGTTAAGCATTTGTGCAACCAGTCTTGCTATACTAGTTTTTCCTGTACCAGGATTACCTGCAAACACCATATTCAAATTTTGCTCTATTTCTGTATTTACTCCAACTGATTTTCTTTTTTCCTGAGCAATTAAAAGCTTATATTGACTTCTTAAAAGATTTTTAACTTCTTCTAGACCTATTATATCTTTTAACTTTTCTTCTAAATCAAATTTAGCACTAGCTTTAAAGTTAAAATCTTCTCTTTCTAATAAATCTATTTCACTTTTATTACTGTTTAAATATTTTCTTGATGAATATATAATAGCATTTTCTATTATATTTCTTACAAATCTTGCATTTCCTAAATCATTTTTTCCTGTAAGTTGATTTCTAGTAAACAAGTCTATTAAATCATTTTTTACATTCTTTGCAATTCTATATCCCTTTGCTTTTGCAATTTGTAAAGCAATTCTATACATTTCTTCTGGATTATAATCTTCAAAATGAATTGTATTTGGAAACCTAGATTTAAGTCCCTGATTAAAACTTAAAAACTCTTCCATATCTTTTTCATATCCAGCCAATATAACTGTTAAATTATTTCTATTATCTTCAATTCCTTTTAATAAAGCATCTACTATTTCTTTCCCAACTTTATCATCTTCACTTTCACACAAAGCATATGCCTCATCAATAAATAGCACTCCTCCTATTGCTGAATTGACTATGTCATTTGTTCTTTTAGCAGTTTCGTTAACATTTTCTGTTATAAAATCTGCCTTGCTAACTTCAACAAATACTCCCTTTGATAATAATCCTAAAGCATTTAAATATTCATAAGTTATCCTTGCTGCATTTGTCTTTCCAGTACCTGCATTTCCTGCAAATATCATATTTAAAGATATTCTAGATGTTCTTAGCCCTAGTCTTTCTCTTATCCTCTGTACCTTATAGTTATTTTCTATATTTATTAAAAATTCTTTTAAATCCTTAACACCTATTATAGATTCTAACTTATATCTAACCTCATCTAAAGTAGGAGTAGAATATTTATTTAATCTATATATCTCGCTATTTACATTACAATATAGTTTATTACGATCTACATATATTAGTATTTTTTCTCCATCTTCTATAGCTTCCTTTAATATTAAGTTCCTTAATGGATCACTTACTTTATAATATATATATTCTGTAATCTCAAAGCCACTATTTTTACTGAAGTTTTTTTGAAGATATTCACCAACACCAAATTCTTCTTTTTCATTACTATTATCCTTAAATCCTAATAGAACTTGTATCCCCAAATCATCTTTTATCTTCTCAATTTCATTTGTTAACTTCTTTCTTATAATTATATTTTTTTCTTTTTGGGTAAGCTCTCTAGTATGAAAATTTCTATCGCTATTTTTTAATGATACTTCTAAAAATTCTTCAAATTCATTTTTATCTTCGTAATTATAAATAAATATAAAGAACTTATTATGACAAACTATTTTATTAATTTTATTTTTATCTTGTTCTTTTGCCTCTACTAAGAATTTATTTTTAATTACATAGTCATTACTTAGCTTAATACAAGTATTAGGATATATACTTGATAATAGCTTCATTATTTCCTTTGATGCTTTTTCGGTATTTTTAAAAATTAACCCCTCAGATTTATCATTGCCTAATTTTTCATATAAATCTGTTAAAAAAGCATTATAGCCCAGATTAAAATTATAGGATGCTAAATCAATTTCATCTAAATTCTTATTTTTTATTAACTTCTTTTCATATAATTCATCAAAAATAGTCCTTATACTTACTTTCTTAAATGTATTTTTATGTCCTGCTACAATTGATATTCCCTTTTCTTCATTTTCTATTTTATTTATAAAATATTCCGATATCTCTTTAAAAAATTCTTTTTGGCCAATAAACTCTTTATTTAGCTTCTTTTCAATATCTAATATTATTTCATTCTTATCCATATATGTCCTTCCATTCATTTGTTAATATACTCTAATTGAACTATTCTATATTATTTTTATCAAAGTTATCGAGACTTAGTCATTAATATAGAAAATGCCGTACTTTTGAAAGCACAGCACTGTAAATTATATTAAATTATCTTTCTTCAATAAATTTAATAATGTTGGATTGAAATTAAATTCACTTATAAGTGAATCAACTTCTTCTAAAGCTTTTTCCTTTTTCTCCTTTGAAACTTTGGATTTTGAAGCTCTTATTAATATATTTTTAGGTGAATGTGCAATATCAATGAATTCTAAAAGTTGTGTTTTATATCCAGCTGCTTCTAAAAGATTTCCCCTTACTGCATCTGTCATTAATGCAGCTACTCTTTCTTGAACTATGCCATATTTAGTTAATATAGATAGTGTATTTGCTTCCATTTGATGATTAAATTCATGTTGGCAACATGGTACTGAAAAAATCATCTTTGCATTCCATTTTATTGCATTATATAATGCATAATCTGTTGCTGTATCACAAGCATGTAATGTTATTACCATATCAACATTATTTTCATACTTGTATCCATTTATATCTCCAAGTTCAAAATGTAAATTATCATATTTATATCTTTTAGCTATTTCATTGCATTTTTTAATTACATCAGCTTTAAGATCTAAGCCTATCATTTTAACATTTATATTTTTTATTTCTACAAAATAATAATATAAAACAAACGTTAAGTATGATTTTCCACATCCAAAATCTAATATAGTAAGTTCCTTATAATCATTTTTCTTTATTTCATCATCTATTATTTCAATAAACCTATTTATTTGTTTATACTTATCATATTTAGAATTTATAACTTTACCTTCTTTAGTAAAAACCCCTAAATCTATTAAAGGCTCTATTATCATTCCCTCTTTTAATATATAATTTTTTTCTTTATTATGGCTCTTATTAGAAAGATTTGAATTATTGCTCTTTTTCTTTCCTAAAAATACTTTACCTTTTTTTGATATCTTTAAATCAAAAGATGTTTCATTAGACCATGCTGATAATTGTTTGTAATTATCATTTACAATATCAAATAGTGCTTTTTCTAATTGATTAACTTCAATATTTTCATGAAAAACTTGCTTATCAGTAAATTTTTCTATTTGATAATATTTTTTCCCCTTATTATTTTCCTTAAGTAAAAAACTTATTTTATTATATTCAACTTCTTTATTTGCTTTATTACTAATAACTATCTTTATAATTTCTTCTTTTAACATTTCATAAATAGCATTTTTTAAATCTTCCATATATAAACTCCTTTTAATAAATTGCAAATATAAAGGCTACTATAACTAGATATGTTCCATAAGCTAAATAGTTACGCAAAGAAGTACTCGGCTCATTCCACCGTCTATTTATCTTCGCCAACTTATATTTCTCAACCTAATATTACTAAATGAGAAATTGACCTCATTAATACATATCATTAAGCTAATTCGCAAAGTGTAAAAATTCCGTATTGATACATAAATATTACACAAGAAATTACTAGATAGCAAGAATTTTTCTTATTCTACATATTTACTTCTTAATAGTTCTATTTCTTTTGCATAACCATCAAGTTCATTTGGAGTTTCTAAGAAAAATGGTAAATGTTTTAGCTTTGGATGATTTATTATTCTTGTTATAGCTTCTAATCCTAAAGAACCTTCTCCAATTTTTTCGTGTCTGTCTTTATGACTTTTAAATGGATTTTTACTATCATTTAAGTGAATTGCCTTTAATCTATTTAATCCAATTACTCTATCGAACTCTTCTAAAACTCCATCTAAATCATTTACTATATCATATCCTGCGTCATAAACATGGCAAGTATCAAGACAAACTCCCATTTTTTCTTTAAGATCAACTCTTGATATTATTTCTGCTATTTCTTCAAAAGTTCTTCCAACTTCTGAGCCTTTTCCAGCCATAGTTTCTAATAAAACTGTTGTAGTTTGATCTTTACTTAATACAGTATTAAGTAAAGCTACTATGTAATTAATCCCTACTTCTACCCCTTGCTTTACATGACTTCCTGGGTGAAAATTATATAAGTTATTTGGCATAAGCTCCATTCTATTTAAATCATCAGCCATCATTTCTCTTGCAAATTCTCTTGTTCTTTCATCTGCTGAACATGCATTTAATGTATATGGAGCATGAGCTAAAATAGTTGCAAAATTATTTTCTCTTGCAATCTTTAAAAGCCCTTCCATATCATTCATATCTATATCTTTTGCTTTACCACCTCTTGGGTTACGAGTAAAAAATTGAAATGTATTTGCTCCAATTTGTAGTGCTTCTTTACCCATATTCTCAAAGCCTTTTGTAGTTGATAAATGACATCCTATATTTAACATAATTACCTCCAAAGTATAGTCTTATTTCAGTTTAATAAATTTCACAATCATTTTTATCACAAATCATTGTCGTATAGTTACAAGTTAGAAACTAATTCTATTAAATATTAGTTTCTTCTAGTTATATAAAATAATACTATAATAACCCCTACTAAATCAAGACTAATTAATAATATTTATTACCTAATAAATATATTAAGTATATAACTAATTATTTAACGACTCTGTTTTAAATCAATCTTAATAAATGATCGTAAATAAAAATGGACAATGTAAATTGCCCACTTTTTTACTTAGCTCATATAAATATGAAATTATAAACTTATTTTTTAATTTCTTCACATACTAATTTTATAAAAATATTCACTTCATTTTTCTCAATTAATCTATCTAATTCTTCTTTTGATAAGTATCCTAAGTTTTCCATGGTTAAACCGTTCCCGCCATCATTACCATGAAATAAATATACTTCATCCCCTATATTTATCTTTCTATCTCCACTAAAATAATAATTTGTTAGTTTAGATATATCTTCTTCTATCTCTAAATTACTATATGCTGCACCAGATATTATTCTTATTTTATTTTCTTGTATATTTATTGATATATTAGTATCTTCTATCTTATCCTCTGTTGGTCCATATCCCATACCCAATATATTTTTTTCGCTTATTTTCTCTTTATTTTTATAAACTTCATATACTACCTTTAGTTCATAACTTTTATCTTTAGGCAAATTTTTTAAATCATATTTAAATGCTCTATTTCCAGTTAGTGATAATATTTCATTTTGTTCATCTGTAAATTCTTTAGATTCAATTGTAAAATTCCCCCTAAGAGTGCATCCACTAATAATTAAGGCACTCAAAATCGCAATTAAAACCAATACTCTTTTCATTCTTCCCCCAGTAATTTATATTTTTATGCTGCATCATTTACAAAAAATTTCTTATCCCTTAAATAAAATAACTAGTTTTTTTAATATTAATTATTTCTTAATTTAAAAATCCTATTTTAAATTTAAATTTTACAGATCAAATTATCCTTAATGCTTTTACTTTTTCATTCTTTCATTTTTCAATACTTCTATACTCTTGCTGTACATAATATCAAGCATTAATAGCTTTACTCTTAAACGATATAGCACATATTAGATTTCTATAATACTAAATAATAAAAGTTAAACCTGCACTAAACACTCCACCTAATATTAAAGAAAATGTACTAACTGCTAGTGCTACATCTAACTTTCTATTAGATTTTTCTCTTTCCATTTTAGTAACTTCTAGATTTGCACTAGCTGAATATTGAGCACTATTCTGTCCAAGCCCTTGCATAGAAAGTCCCATTGGATCACCTGATATTGATGCAAAGATTCCTACAAAAACTAATATAATACCTTCTATAAATAAAATATTTTCAAAGTTTTTATAGGCTGTTACTTTAGTTATTATAAATCCTATTAATACTGCTACTCCAAACCAAGCTATACCCCAAAGAAAAGATTTTATAACTAAGCTTATTCTATTATCCTTCATACTAAATACCCCCTTTTTACTATTATAACATTATTTTCCTTTATAGTATATATTACTATATAAAATAATTATAAATTCACTTTACTTAGTGATAGAATCACCATACAATGGAATTAGAAGTCCAAATCCACCTGCAACTTCAATTAAATCTCCTGTAATAAAGGATGATTTATTCTTATTTTCAATTATTTTTTCTCAACCTTTTCTACTTTATATCCATCCCTATTCAATTTCTCTAATAGCCCATTTTCCCCTCCCATAAATCCAGGAGAAATTGATACAAAATAATTTTTATCTTCTTTCATAAAACCTTTTACTTTATCTAAATAAATTGTATTATATTTGTTGTTTACTTCATCACTATAATTTTTATATACACTAGATATCTTTTGATACTCTTCCTTTATTATATTTTTTGAGATAAAATATCAGATATTATTTTCTATATAATATCCGATAATACTAAGTTATATTTAATTTTCAATATATTTATATCTTCATAAATATATTTATGTCCACTAATGCCTTTAATTATTTATATCTTTATAATGATAAAAAAGGAGACATATGTAAGTTTACTTATTGCGTCACTTGCTTGTAGTTAATGTAAACTTACATATGTCCTTTTTAATATTTCTATTCTTCATAACAAATAACAGGAGTTCCCTCATCTATATTCTCAAAAATAGTTTTTGCTAAATATGACGAAGAATTTACGCAACCATGAGTCCCATTTCCTTTATATATTTTTCCTCCAAAGGAATATCTCCAACTTGCATCATGAATCCCTATATTACCATTGAAAGGCATCCAATATGTTACTTTTGCTTCGTAATTTGGACCTCTTAAAGTTGCTTCTTTTTGCTTATAATTAAGCATATACGTTCCAAGTTTAGTTGAATATCCTTTCCCAGGATCTCCAGTTACTACATCTCCTTGAGTAATAAGTTTACCATCTTTATAAAACCATAAATGCTGACTTGTTAAATTGATTTCTACATAGGTGTCCCCTATATCATCTTCATCTCTATTTAAACCCTTTTGTGTATATATTGGCTCTTTTTCAAGTATTGCTCCAAGCTTTATATTTTCTAATAACATCCTTGTTTCTGCTACATAATTAATTTTCCAACCATAATATCCACCTTTAACCTCAACCATTTTTCCTGTGGAAGATTTAAAGTTTCTTGCTATTCCAACTGTGTTATATTTAGCACTTAACTCTAACACATAATCTTTTACTGATTTTTCATTTATTATTACTTCTAAATTATCATCAACACTAAGCCATTCATTTATTCTACTTCCGTCTAATACTTCACTTTTATCTCCAAATAAATATGTTATTTTAGTTGATACATATTTATTCAATATATCTTTTGCTATCATTGCCTTTTCAGAGTTTACTGTATACTCTGGATTTTCATAGCATAATTTCTCATTTAAATCGATCTTTACCTCTCCATTTAATATACTATTTTCTATAGCTTCATATAATTTCTCTTCTTCTACCTTATTCCCATAAACTTCTTCAATTAATTCATATGAACCATTTGAGTATTTAAATCCTACATTCTTAGGCTCTATAATATCTTTATTTAAGCAATCTAATTCTTTAATTTTATTATTTAAATTCTCATTATTGTAATAAACTAAATCACCTATATTATAATTTTGTTTTTTTATTAACCCCACAATCCACTTTAATGAAGCTTGTCTATCTTGAACATTAGAAATACTATTCTTTTCGTTATACTGTAATCCTATATCTTTTCCTAATATTTCTTCTATTTTTCCATCTCTCTCTATTATCTGTAGCTTATAATCATTTATTGATTTTTTCAATATATCAGGTGCCTCTTCATATGATTTTAATGATAAATTAATTCCATTTATTTCTGTATTGAAAAAAAAATGATTTGTAAAAAATATTGCAATAACTAAGTATGTAAATATAATTGCTGTCACTATAATAATTATGTTCCCTGTAATTTTATTTTTAAAAAGCTCTTTTAGATTAATACTTTTCATTGATTCATACCTTTCATTAATAGTATTTTATTCCAACATAATTTCTAATTTATAATATGCTTGTATTTTTCATTTTAAAACTTAATATACATTACAATAAAGATTTAATATTTAATTAAAATATTAATGATTAAATCATATAGTTTTAGCTATTTAGCAACCTAACATATAAAGAATTATATTATTCTTATTTCTAAATATACTTATTTTTTTGAAATTATATAAAATAAACCTACAAAAAGGTATGGAATAAAAAATTCCATACCTTTTGATTTTAATTTCAATTCTAATTATTATTAATTCTATCAATATATTCTTTCATTATCTTAGCAGATGAAACAAACTTGTCTTTTTCCTCTTCTGATAATTCTATATTTAATACTTTCTCTACTCCATTTTTGCCTACTATTGTTGGAACACTTAAATATGTGTTATTAACACCTAAATAATCATTTAATAAAGTAGATACTGATAATACAGTTTTTTCATCCTTTAAAAATGCTTCTACTATTCTTGTTAGAACTGCTGCAACTGAAAAGGCAGTAGCTCCTTTTCTATTTATAACTTCATAAGCTGCATTTTTAACATCATCAGCAATTACTTTTTCTGTTGCTTCATCCCATTCTATTTTTAATTGTTCTGAGAAGTCTTTTATAGGAATATTTCCTATTGTTAATGATGACCATGGAACAAATTCACTATCTCCATGTTCTCCTAAAACATATCCTTGAACAATTCTTCCATCAATACCAAAGTATTTTCCAAGTAAGCTTCTTAATCTTGTTGTATCTAAAACTGTACCTGAACCAATAACTCTTTCTTTAGGAAATCCAGATAATTTATAAGTCATATATGCTAGTATATCAACTGGATTTGATACAACTAGTAATATTGCATTAGGGCTTAATTTTGCTATTGTTGGAACAAAGCTTTTAAATATTTTATAGTTTTTATCTACCAAGTCTAGTCTAGTTTCTCCTGGTTTTTGTGCAACACCAGCAGTTATAATTATTATATCTGAATCTTTAGTATCTTCTAGAGATCCTAATGTAACATTGCACGGACTGTTTAAAGAACTACCATGCATTAAATCAAGAACTTCTCCTAGCGCTTTTTCTTGATTAATATCATTAATAACTATTTCTCTTGCTACTTCCTTTTGTAGTAAGGCAAAGGCAGTAGTTGCTCCAATTGAACCTGCTCCAATTATTGATATTTTACTCATATATAATACTCCTTCATCCTTTTATTTAATTTATTGTTATTTATTTCTATTATATACTAA
>OGST01000721.1_pt1 | contig 12177 bp, 8 predicted proteins | sample 1574021 | NCBI WGS metagenome assembly OGST01 (sample SAMN03295847, study PRJEB24534) | human gut metagenome | isolation source: fecal sample 7 from infant 6 | host: Homo sapiens | place: USA: Pittsburgh, PA | collected 2014-07 | reverse complement strand
TGAGACCGCCCTTAATCAGGTTCTCCTGAATACGCTGGTACGTGGTCCACAGGTCATTGCTCTCATCCTGCCAGCGACGTGGGGAGAGGATCTGCGATTCAGTCACCGGCTGGTGGTCTTCACCGAACCGGTACGTGAGGGCGGCTTTTGCCAGTGCCTGCTGTGCCGGGGGTGGCAACAGCAACGACTGCATGGCATCCCGTTTCTCCTCCACCCGGTCAAAAATCCCCAGCACCTCATACGCGCCTTCAATCACCTGACTCACCACGTCCCCCTTGTGTGGCACCCGCACCTCGCCAAACGACTCACCGCAGACGAGCCCGTTCTGACAAACCGCACGAAATAGTCCCGGCAGCATCTGGTACGAACTGCTGCCATCGTGAGAGTTGAGCAGGATTATTTCCGGCACCTGCTTACCGGTTATCTGTCCCTCACGCCGTAGACGCAGCATATGCTTGGTGTGTTCGCGACGCTCCGGATCACGCACACGGGTCTGACAGGCAAAGAATGGCTGGAAGCCTTCTCGCTGTAGGCTGTCGAGCAGGGAGATGGTAGGTATATAGGTATAACGCTCACTGCGGGATTCATGTTTGTCCTCGCTGAACACACTGGGCACCACGCGAAACAGCTCCTCACGGGTTAACGGGCGGTCGCGACGGATAAGGTTTGCTGCGCCAAAGCGCGAAGCCAGACGGGTCATAAGCAGACTCCTCAATATGGGTAAAACAAATAAAAGAAAGCCCCATCGCATAGGCGACGGGGCTCGGGAAAGAACAGGCAGGCGTTAAACATTCAGAAGAAGAAATTCCAGACAGCCCGGGCAACGGACACCACGGTGTTACGGACAGCCTGTATTACGGCCCGTACCGGAGCCGGTATCAGTGGGAAAGCACTTACCGTGTCCAGTACCGCGCCGACCGTTTCACCAAAATCGTCACGCGCTTTTTCCTGGACTGTCGTTGTGCGAAAGGGATGCTGCAGTTGCGACACCACCGGACTGCTGGCCTCACGCGGCAGACACTTAATCATCCGCTCTGCCATCACCCGTAATCCCCATTGAAGCCGGACCGACACGGCACACACCGGATGTACGGGCTGGAACAGCTCATGCAGCAGGCAGATTTTGCGGCTGATGTTTTGCTTCTGCTCTGTGGATAATCGCTCTCCACCGCTGGTGGGTTCAGCTTTGTCTGACTGGCTGATAACAAACAGCACCTTATGCCGGTATGCTTCACCAATCACCTGGCGGTAAAAATGCTCATCCACCGCCAGTGCCCGATCATCAGCCTTAATCAGCCACAGTACCAGGTCGAGCCGGGGAAGTTGTTCACGGTACAGCCCGGCATACTCAGTATCGCGTGCACCACTTTCCCCGACACCAGGCAAATCCACCAGTGTCATAAAGCGCTCCCCAACCTGAAATCGAAAGCGCAGTGGTTCACGGGTACAGGCCGCCACATCGCTGACCGGCGATACCTCTCCAGCAAACAGGGCATTGCAAAGGCTACTCTTTCCCGCCCCGGTTTTACCCATCATGCCGATCACCGGCTCGTAATGCGTAAGCTGGTTTATCTGCTGCAGAATACGCTCTGATGCCCACTGTGGCAGGCCAGAAAGCGACCGCTGCAGCGACTGCAAGCCTTCAGATTTTTTCATCATTACTCCTCTGAAAATGGATATAAAAACAGCAGAACCGTGAGATTCCGCCGTTAATTAGGTATGTTCAGGAGAATGATATATATCTGAAAATTTTTATAAGTTGCCAACACAGATTAGCAAGCGATTTAGAACAGTAATTAACCTAAAAATTTTGGCGTAAAACTAATATCGCCATGACTCTCTAAGCCATTCAGCACGTTGTAAAATGCCCGGAATTGCATTTGTGGTCCAGAATTCAAACGATATCCAGCCACTACTCATTCCACCGTGGCTAAAGCGCTTTACAAACACCCCATGCTCGGTTGAAAAGGTCGCATTCATTATAGACTGGGCTGAGTTGAGTAAAATCGATTCGAGCTCAGTTCGGTTTTCGGGAACGGGAACTCGCGACAAAGTCTGGCGCATTTCCCGCCACAGTGAAGGATCACCTCGATAGCCCCAGCCTTCCGCATCGGGAAACATTAAGTCAGCAACGGTGATCCAGCTTTTCTCCAGTGGGATAGTGTATTTTTGTGCCGCAAGCTTCTGGAGAACAGGCATAAATTGATTGAACCAAAATCTTAAATCCAACCCAGCCCTTTGTACTTCTTGATTATTATCAGCAATAATTTCACCTAACTGAATACCTGTCAGCGCAGAAAATGCAAACAGGAATCGATTTCTATCGTCTTGCCCCTGCTCAAATACATCATATTCATTGAATAAGAAAAGTAGTCGCTCATAAAGCACCATATTTTCATCATAAGTTTGAAAATGAATAAGCTGGTCCTCAATCATTTTTCGCATCAACTGTGAAAGTGTTCTGGGTTGAGGGTGCAGCAAATAAAGGAGATCTTTTCGGGACGGATTTTTTTCGAGAGCAATATCTAAGGGGGTCTGCAGCTTGTTATACGTTGCGAGAGTTTTGTCAGCCCCCATCCTGAGAAGTTTGCCAATAACCTGACGTTTAGCACCATGCCACGCCGCCTGATGCAAAGGTGTATAGCCTTTTTCCGAGGCAGCATTGATGAGAGAGGGGTATCTTTCTAGTACGTTTAACAGGGGCTCCCATTGGCCCTTGTATGCTAATTCACTGATCTGTTTGGACAGAACATCATTGGCTTGTGTCATACAATCACTCGTACAGTTAACATGGAAAACTCCCGCTCATCTGAATTACCGCTTGTTGCCATCATGACCAGAATGATTCAGCAACCTAATTACACCTGGTCGTGCCAAACGTATCTGTCCGGCATGTCGTAGTACCTCCTTGAGCATCCGTTATTCGCGTAGTCCCAAAGCTATCAGTGCGTGATACCGTCCCATCGCTTCCTCGAGTGGTACCAAATGAATCGGTACGGTAGGTTGTATTCTCGCCATTAGCGTTAGTTACCCTCGTTGTTCCAAAGGAGTCAGTACGTGATACGCTTCCATTACTGCCACGGGTAGTTCCAAAACTATCTGTCCGCCAGCTATTACCTTTATCATCGCGAGTCGTACCGAAGCTATCAGTGCGATAAGTCGTCGCAGTTGCACTGAAGCTGAACAGCAAAGTAGCAATTACAATCCAGTAGTTTCTCATCATTGAGATCAGCCTTATTTGCAATTAATTAGTGTTAGCCCGGGTAAGTACCGCTTCAAAATCAGCAGCAGTGAGATCGGTTGAAGCTTTGAGCATATCTCTTGCCAGAGCTCTGCGACGGTTCAGTAATTCATCCAGGGTCTCTTCGAAAGTCATTAACTGACTATCACGCACAGTTGGATAGTAAACGTAGACATCTTTTTGCTGCCCTATGCGGTAAGCCCGGTCAGTTGCCTGATCTTCTTTGGCAGGGTTCCAACAGCGAGTAAAATGGATGACATGATTTGCTTTTTGTACATTGACACCAAACCCAACGGCTATCGTTGACAGGATGATGACGTTAAACCCCGGCGATGACTGAAAGTTATCAATCAAGCTCTGACGGTTTTGGTCACTTCCGGATTTCGTGCTGGTATCACCATTAATGATAAAAGGCTTGAATCCAAAATGCTGCGAGACCAGATGCTGCAATTCACGTTGAATATCGCGCAGTTCAGTAAAGACAATGACCTTATCATCTGATGACTGGCGAATATTATTTAATGTATTCAAAAGCCATTTCACTTTCGGGGCATCGTTACGTAAGCGTAAATCAGCACTCACGGAATAAGGCCATGCACAAATCAGTTTCAGGCGGTGGAGTAGTCCGAGCATACCTGAACCACGTTGATCAAGACCTTCGCTGATTTCCTGTTGATTCTGCCAGCTCACTACCGAGTGAGTGTAGAGGTCCCGTTGCAACGGCAGCATACTGAGCTGCTTACAGGATTTATCTTCAATTTTTTCCGGAAGATCTTTCGCCACTTCTTCCTTTGTTCGACGCAGAGTCTGGGGTTCAATCAATTTTCGTAGCGATTCAAGCATCTTATCATCACTCTGCTGCTCGATCGGCCGCAGGAAATCTTTGCCAAAATTATTCAGTGCTCCCAAAAGACCTGGCTGCACAAAGTCAAACAAGCACCATAGATCGACAAGCGTATTTTCAACAGGTGTTCCAGTACACGCAACTTTGAATTGCGCCTGAATTGCCTTAGCAGACTGGGTAATTAGGGCTGCTGGATTTTTAATTTTCTGTGCCTCATCGCAAACCATGATGGACCAAGGTTGGCGAGCCAAAGAAAATTCCTGATCGCGTAACGTTTCGTATGTGGTCAATACTATCTGAGCCTCTCCAACCCAGTCATTTTGCAGCAGGTTTTTAATCCCCTTATTCTTTAACGCCAAAGGGATACTCTCCTTAGCGCACTTTTTCTCTCTGAGTTCATTGCCGTAAAGCTTTAAAATCGACACCTGCTCGCGCAGGAAAAAATTACCGACTTCACGCTCCCAGTTGTCGAGTAACGACACCGGAGCAACAATCAGAGAGGGAGGAGCATCCGGGAAACGCTCACGATGCCAAATGAGGAAGGTTAAAATCTGTAACGTTTTCCCCAGCCCCATATCGTCTGCCAGTAAACATCCCGCCGTCTCGGTTGGGGATTTAAGGTACAACTGCTGGAGCCAGGCAACGCCTTTACACTGATGCTCACGTAGCTGAATAGAGTCCTTGAGAATCATCGGAAGCTCGGCGTCAGCCAAATGTGCTTCCAGCAAGGAGGTTCTCCGCTGTTTGACATACAGTGCCTGCTCAATATTTTGTTCGATCAGCAGGACAGCCCGACTTACCGGCTCAGCATTCGCGGTATCTTTTGTTTCGGCATCGATTTTCTTTTTCCACTTTTCGTGGAAAACCTCTGCTTCTTCTCGTGGTAGAAGGTTATCGTTCCAGGGCATAGCGACTTCTGGAGCATCAGAGGCTTTTGCATCTTCCAGACGCGTTTCTAGCTCCTGAAAATGCTGATGATTATCCAGGTCCCAGCCCGAGAACATGACTTCACACATCTCCTTAGCGAGATTGTCTGGAAGCCAATTTTCACTTTCACTTTTGACCAGATACGGTGAACTGATTTTCTCAAACTCACCTATCCCTATGACCCTATCGCTGTACTTGTTGAGATCGAGTACGTGAGAAAAATTCAATCCCGCAGCCTGTTGCTGCCAGCCTTCCAGCAATGCCTGATACTCTTGCAATTCATTCTGAGTGAATCTGGACAGCTCGAGGTCATAGCCCTGCCAGACACCAGCAGGAAGATGCGCCGCTAACTTTTGTTCCAGCTCAGTAATCAACGCTGCCAATTCAATTGGTCGGTTAAACACGTATGTTTCATCTGGCACGGGCTGTTCAGTCCTGGGGCTCAGGATCAGCGAGACAGACTCAATATGCATTGAGTCATCAAACTGAGGCTCCAGACGAAAATCATAAAAGTAGATCCCTGCATCCTGTAGATTCTGCTCATATACATCGGGATCAAGAACCTGGCTGGCTTCTTCGCCAATCCAGGTGTACGGGTTGCGAACAAACGAGAGCGCATCATCACCGGCAACTCGGCGACCGGTGATGGCATGAACAGAGGTAAGCACATCTTTGACTTCAGGTGAAAGAATGACGTGGCTTAATTCACCGTCATCACCCAAAATGCGATACCGATCTTGTACCTGTTGCGTGCGATCGAAACTCTGCAGCCACTTTGCAGGCTGCTCGTCAAAAACCGGCTCAATTTCCAGTACCCGGGTATCCGCCACCAGTGATTTCCGCAACTTTAACTGCAGTGACTCGGGCCTGATAACTATCGTTTTAGACAGGTAATCATCCAGTTTTGCTCCTGCCTTTTTTGCCTGTCGACGTATTTTTGCCCACCCGGTTTGGTTTACCGTTTCACCCGACGTCTGTCGCTGCTGTAATCTGAGCTGCTGTAGTGAGTCCAGAAGCTGCCAGTTCTCTTCGCTGAGCACAAAAGTGCCTTCCTGGGAGGAAAAGCTGGCCCCCTGGATAGTGATCTCAACGGGGCGATAATCGTCAGGCTGGGTCCATTTATCAATGAAAACTCGAAAGGTGTCATCGCTGATGCTCCCTGTCGCAGCAAGATGGGCGGTCAGATTACGCTGTTGAGGGAAGCTGAAAATTGCCAGACTGCTGGCATAATCTTCATTATTCAGAATACGATAGAAGTCATCCCAACTGATAAACCAGCAATCCGACCAGTGTGATACATAATCCTCTTCATGGAGTTGTTCCAGGCATGAAGTGATAAGCCAGTTATCCTGAGTGTCGGCAAGACTAAAGGGGAAAGCGAAGCCCTCCGCCTTAATTGCATAAAGCGGCACAAGTGAAGCAGGAACTGCTTTATTATCATTAATAAATTTACCTAACAATTTTTTGAACACTATTTGCTCCAGTAAGTAAATTTACCCAGCACAGGCTTAAATCCGAGGCTTAACAATTTTTTGGCAGCCTCATGATCTGGTTCGTTGAACTGGATATGAATTGCGCCACCCATGCCACGTTTATCCATCACTTTACAATCGACAGACCGAATCACTTCCCTGATTTGCTGTTCTCGAGTCGTAAAATTTTGGTCTTCTTTTTTGGCTTTTAAAGAAGCTGCAATAATTTTGATCTGCTCTTCTCTGTTTGACCTTGATTCATTGACTTCTGATTTAGCCGGAGAAGATACGGACCTGCCTCCGCTTTGATCTGCATTAAAACGGGAGATATCGATAGTGGCTGATGGCTAATTGGAATCTTCCGCAACGTAGCTAATGCCTAGTCTACGAAGTTCTTCATCATAGCGGCTCATCCACCCTTCAATACGGTTAAGCGAATAGTGCGTTACTGGAGACAAATGCGGTAAACGCAGACGTACTTTACGCCGGTTATTACGCTTATCTTTAAGATCATAATCAATGTCGAGAATACCTGTTTCCGGATTAAAAGGTGCATTATCGATATGATAAGAGTACATGGCTCCTACTTTCGAAAACTCGACAAAAAGATAATTCCCAATCCTCATGATCATGGCATTGTTGTCGCGAGAACCGGGACCTTGTAGACGACTTAACCGACCGGCATTTTTTGCCCGAAACTCAACATAATCGGTATCTTTCGAACGCTGAGCATCTTCACCCAACACAATTCGCGTATAACTCATCTGATTAGCATATCGTAGCCAGTAGAACAGACGCGCCTGATCGACATCCCGGTTACCTTTAAGCAACTCAAAGAACAGTTTCAGATCATCTTTAGCGAACCACCCCTGTACCATAAGCAGCACCGCGTTATCGACATGAACCTGCCAGCCTTTATTGCGGCTGGTTAACTGAGGGTTTCCCCAATACTCCAGGGCTAACAGCTTAAGTTCAAGGTGAGTCCGGTGTTTAAAAATTGACTGGTAATAACGGGTAAGTGTAGCGGCCAGGATATTATCTTTAAAACGAGAAAGTTGACGGCTCAACGCGATCAGTTCATTAATTTTTTGTTCAAACTCATCGTCAGTCTGACGAAAAATCTCGCTCACCAGATGGTTAACAATTTTGCGCCATAGCCAACTGGTCTGGGGGATCTGTGCCACTTTTTCCAGCACGGAGATATCGGTTATTTCCCCACGCCCGAGCTGTTGCCCGAGAAGAAAACCCGCCTTATCGGTAAAAATATCCCCATACGTGTCGATTACCGTCATCCATGACAACAGACGAGGCGAACTCTCTTTTAACTGTTTAAACCCGCTCACAATCTGCATGCGTAACTGAAGCCACTGCGGATTTTCTTCGGGCGTATCGCTGACATGCCCAAAGTAGCTGGTACATAACGCCAGCCATTCCCTACGCGTTAATCGTTTCTGTGCAATTTTGCTCTGAATTTCAGCCGAGATTTTGGCAAAGTTTGCCGCATCATCAATGAGTGCTGTATCAAACAGATCATCTTCTGCAACGTCATTGAGGCCAAAAAAGATCATCTTCCATTCAGATGGCTGTGGCGTTTCTCCCGAACGCAATCGGGAAATTGCCTGTCTGCGTTTCTCCTTAGGGGGAACCATCTGGACTGCGCGAGCATCTACCTTCTTTTCGAGTTGGCTGATGACACGCTGTAGATAGGTAAACGGGTGACCCACAACCGGAACCGCACTCTTTTCTCGGTAAGGAAGAAGGTGTGATTTCAGCTTCTCAATCGCGGACGTCATTGCACTACACCCAGTTGGCAGGTTTCCTGACTAATACCAGGGACGACGTCCATACTCTCGTCCTGTTTTTTATCTTTCAGGCCAAAGAACTGCATACGTAACTCGACACGACGGCTGGCTTCTTTACTCTCTTTCGCATTGTTGAACGACACGCCACCCGCCAAAAATAATTTTCGAATCTGTATTTGTTGATCTGCAGTAATTCTTTGCTGTAACGCACTTCTGCTATCCAGCAGACTGCACATCACCCATTCCGAGCGCTGAAGAGAGAGATGCAAGTTGTAGAGATACGAACCGTCCGTGTCAGTAAACCCCTCAATAACGATCTGTTTAAACCATTTCTTACCTTCGTCGCTATTTGCCGCATCCAGGACCAGCGGCACCACATCCTGTAGAGCCTGCTGCCCTTCTGGGGTGAGCGAAAAGCGGTTATGCTCAAAACGCCCTGCTTCGCCAAAACTAATACGATTATCGTGGCAATCGACATGTATCGTTTTATTCAGGTTCTTTGCCTGAAGTTCAAGTTTTTCACACAGTCGGGCGATATCATGCCCACGGGACTTTTCGCCTGCTTCTGCCTGCTGGATCCTCTGCGTGACGGAGCTAAGCGATGCCACCATGACGACCAAAAATAGCACCATCATGGCTGTCATCAGGTCGGCATAGGAAATCCAGAACGGTTTTTCTGCTTCATCACTACGACGCTGCCTGCCATTGAATGCCCGGTTAAACATCAGCCTGTTCCTTACGCGCGACGACTACGGAGCACGGTTTCCAGCGTATCCACGCTTTCACCGATGATTTCAACAGAAGAACTTAAGGCACCCGCCGCTTTTGTCAGTTGCGTATCCATCTCCTGGAGCGAACGGTTCAGGCCGCTTTCCACCCCGGAGGTGAAGGACTCAAAGCTGGTGCCCATCACGTCAGCAACGTTGTGGAGGAACTCCTGGGCTTCACGGTTATATTGTTGCAGACGCTCGGAATACGACTTCAGATCCTCAACAAACCGGCTGCGGGATGTTTGCTCATCATGGCTGCTATTGATCAGCGTTTCTAATGCGCTGATGGCGTTCGCCACCACCACACGGGTGTTGCGGTAATCGGCGATCAATGCGCCCAGCTCAGAGCTGGCACTGGAAAGGGTTTTTGCCTGCTTGCTGGGTACCATTCAGAACTTCTGCAGTCAGATGATTAGCTTCGGCGACACGATTACCAGCTGTTTCAAAGCGATCGGCAGCCACCCGCATTTTATCGGCTCCAGTCTGAATTTCTTCCAGGTGACGCGTTGTGTTTTGCGCCACCCGTTGCAGTAAATCGCCTGATGCGGATTGCTGCTCACGCAGCATCTGCATTAACGCCTGAACCTGGCTCTCAAGCTGACCGATGATTCGCTGAGCCTCCTGTTGCAAAGCACTCTGAGCCGATTGCTGCTGCTGGCTAAGGGATTTCTGACCTTCCTCCAGTTGCCCAAACAGAGTTCCCAATTGGCTACCCAATTGATCGATGCCGCTGGTCATTTTCTCACGCAGGGCATCCTGACCGGAGTGCATAGTTTGTTGCAGAGCAGCCATAAAATCTTGCTGTTGTTCGGCGGCCGCCTGTTCACGAGCTTCGCTACGGGCTAAGAGCTGTTGAGTCTCTTCGTGCAGAGCGCGCTGTCCCTCTTCCTGAGTCTGGCTCATCTGTTTTTGTCCGGACTCAAGTTGACTGAATACACCGGCCAGGTTTTGCGTCAGATCTTCAACACCTTTGCTCATATTGCTCATCAACAGATTTTGCGCCTGGTTTTGCTGCTGATTGAGCTGCTGCTGGCCATTTTCCAGCTGTGCGAACAAGGTTGCCATATGGCTGCCAAGTGTATCCACAGAGGCAGCCATTTTCTCCATGGTTTCATTTTGTCCCTGCTGAACACTGGACTGGATGGCTTCAATAAAGGCACGCATCTGTTCCGCCATCGCTTTTTCACGCGCTTCACTGTCGGCAAAGATTTTTTCCAGCTGTTGGGCCATGCGTTCGCCAGCGCCTTCACCTTCTGCGCCAATGCGAGCTACAGACTCCTGCAGGCTACGCAGCATGTCATTCATACCTGCCTGCATCTCTTGCTGGCCGCTTTTCATTTCGCTGAGTAACTGAGAGATCAGTTGGGCGCTGCCCTGGCGTGAATCATCCCCAGCCTGACGCATATCCTGCAGCAGGGTAGAGAAACCGCTTTGCATGCTCTGGATCGCCTCCACGGAACGGCCCATCATCTCCTGCATCGTGGTGAACTGCTGACCAAACGTGTTATCCATTTTGTTCATAAAAGCAGTAAGGACGTTCTCAAGCATCGACTGCACTCGATGGCTCTGATCGCCGGAGGCGGTTTGCACCACGCCCGCAATTTTGTCCAACGGGCTTTTCAGACTGGTTTCAATAGCGCCGCTAACCTGCTCCGCAATCTGCTGGCCTGATTCCCGATAGGTGGAAGACAACGTCTCTGCCAGTTTCTGATTTTCTCGTACCTGGCTGTCCACCAGGTTCTGCAGCATCTCTCTTAAATCGCTGACCAGACCATCTTTCAGTTGTTTGGCATGTGTGGTGTTTTCTTTGGTGCTGGATAGGAGCTGCGAAAGGTAATCTTCACCGACGCCACCTTCAAAAAGCTGGTCGATGCTGGCTGTCAACGACTCAAGATTTTTATAGCATCTCGCCAGCCGCCATTTTTCAAACATGGTGACCAGGATGGAGAAAGCAATGGCAAAGGCGGAACCTAAAAACGCGTAAAGGACATCACGCAAAAGGTTAGCTACGCTGGCGCTAACTTGTTCTGGCGTGCTGGGGTCAAAGTGGTGCAAACCGATCATCAGTCCTGAGAAGGTCCCGATTATCCCAATCCCAGTCAGGATACCGGGCAAATGCTTAAACGCTTCCGTGTAGAGTGGAATCTCTACCAGCAAGGGTTCAGAGAACCAGGCTGAAGCAGGAGCGGTAGAACGAATACTGTGGATCCGCTTCTGACCGCTGTCATCGTCTAACTCAAACTGCCGATGCAGCGACTCTTTAAATTCACTCCAGGGATGCGCAAAAAACTTTCCGGAAAATAAAGCATCCAGCTTTTCGAGTTGCTGAGCCGGTTTATCTTTTGCAATCAGTTGAATTTCTTTCGCTTTCTTCTTAAAGCGGGCTGAAATCACAAAAGAAGGAATGGCATAGCGGGCAATGAAGCACACCAACAGAACCGCGACAACAAGAGCGACATATTTCGGCACATTTTCTGGATTAACAGAGGTTAACGTGTCGAGGAACGAGGTCAGCGAAAACATCTACACACCTTGAGTGAAGAAAAAGACATTTGCAGGGGGAAAATCACCAGCAACGAAAAACCGCCCGCTCATTATAGGAAAAACCTTAACTTTAGCTTCTATAAAACGTTATCTGAGTCACAAAAACATTGATCGCCCGCATGAGTAATAAATTTAAATTCCTTGATATAAATGATTCATCAAGTTTATGATTGCCAATACAATGACAATGTAATTTAAATTTATTCGGATTACAGGATGACGCGAAGCTATAAAGATATCGCCCAATTTACGGCAGGCTCGCACATCAGCCGTATCCAGGAAAGCGCAGATGGGTCCGCATTTCGTTTCTATGCGACCGAACAGTTTCTTGTAGATGACTGGCAGTCAGCTATTGTGTCAGCCGAGAAAGAACAGTGGGTGAAAACGCATCAGGATGTTGTGCTGGCGCAGAAAGGAGATGTTGTCATCAGCCTGATTCATGGCAAGGCGGTTCGCGTGAGCACCGAAAATGCCGGACGTATTTTAGGTAATAACTACGTCAAAGTGAATGTTGATACCAGTCGGATTGATGCCGCGTGGTTTCTCTGGCATTTCAATGAAAGCCTGGAGGGACGAC
>OGST01000717.1_pt1 | contig 12286 bp, 9 predicted proteins | sample 1574021 | NCBI WGS metagenome assembly OGST01 (sample SAMN03295847, study PRJEB24534) | human gut metagenome | isolation source: fecal sample 7 from infant 6 | host: Homo sapiens | place: USA: Pittsburgh, PA | collected 2014-07 | reverse complement strand
CGCATGCCCCCACTGCCGTCATCTTATTGGAGTTGGCAACGAACTGCTCAATGTAGTTCTGGATGACATCCCCGGTTGCCGGAATAAAATTCGCGAAGACAAAATGGCGAAGCTGCAGGCTGACGTCCGCAAACATCGGAAAGGCCGAAAACAGGGCAAAAATGACCGCCACCAGCGGCACTAATGAGAGCAACGACACGTAGGCGAGGTTGCCCGCCAGCGTGGTCATGTTGTCCTCATCAATACGGTGCCAGAGCAGTTTCAGCCATGCCCTCAGCGGGCGAGTATGATGCGTGGCTTTTTGATGAACGGTTTTTAGCATAGCTGCTTCGCAAAGTAGTTTGGTATCGTCTCTTTTCCGGTCACCAGAATTGACGTTATACCTAACTGGTTAGCTCCCTCTATATTATCGGCGTTGTCGTCGAAAAAGACCGCATCGGCCGCGGTGAATCCCTCTGACTGCAGAACAGCCTGATAAATTCGCGCTTCAGGCTTACGCATACCCATCTCCTGCGAAAGATAGATCTTGTCGGCCGCCCCCTTAACTTCAGGGTATTCCTCAGGCCAGAACGTGGTGTGCAGACGGTTGGTATTGGACAACACAACGACCCGATGGCCCTGCTCGCGAAGCTTATGCATGATGTCGATCACTTCAGGCCGGATGGCGACAAATACTGCCTGCCAGCCGTGTGAAAACTGCACGTAGCTCAACGGTAGATCCATCTCCTGACAGAAACGTTCAGCGAATTCTTCATCACCGATCTCGCCGCGTTCATGCTGATGGAAGGTCTCGCCCATCGCGAAATTCTGCTTCAGTGTCGCCAGCGGAACGCGACTAAAGTCGCTCCATGCACCCAGCACGCGATTAAAATCGATATCGACGATTACGTTTCCTAAATCAAAGATATAAAGCATGGTTATCTCCTGCTCGCCGTGGAGAGGTAACTGTAGCGGGAAAGATAAAGTTTGGCTATGCACGAGATTCAGCTTAGAGAAAGGAATGGCCCGAACGTGAATGTCGGGCCAGGAGAAGCGTTAACCTGCCTGCTGTTCGTCGTTCGAAATCACTTCAACTATTTCAACTTTGCTGGATTTGAGATGATTTTGCAGCGCCGAGCCGGGCAGTTCGTCGGTGAAGAGCGCCGTCGCCTGGGCCACGTTGCCAATTTCAACCGCCGCAGATGCTTGATATTTCGTATGATCGGCCGCGAGCAGAATGTGGCGAGAGTGGGCGATCATGGTTTTCACCACGCTGGCTTCATTGACGTCAAACTCCATCATCGCGCCGTCGTGCTCAATTGCCCCGACGCTGGTCACAAGATAGTCTGCCCGGAAGCCAGACACAAACGCAGTGGCCGCCGGACCGATAATGCCGCCGTTATGTGGGCGCAGCGTGCCGCCGGGAACCATCACTTCAAAACGCGGATTTTTATACAGAATATGCGCCACCCGCAGGCTGTTGGTGATAATGCGCAGGTGGTTATGGTTTAGCAGCGCCCGGGCAACGTGCTCCACGGTCGTGCCGATGGTGATGAAGATGGTGGAGCCATCGGGAATATAGTCCGCAATGGCTTCGGCAATCGCCCGCTTCTCTTCGGTAAGCGAGACTTCACGCTGCTCGAACGCCGTGTTCACCACGCTGGACGCTCTGCCCGCCCCGCCATGATGACGCGTGATCAGCCCCTGCTCGCTCAGCTTGCGGATATCCCGACGCACGGTTTGCGTCGACACGTCCAGCAGCTGCGCCAGCTCATCAATGTTCATATAGCCGCGATCGGCAATCAGCGTCAGCAGCTGATCGTGACGCGGGTTGCCGGTCAGTTCGGTAAGACTCATGGGCTGTCCTCTGAAAACCATCACGCCCCGCATTTTATACAAAAAGTGACAAAAAAGAGCGGGTTTGATCACAGTCAGGTATCCCTGACCGTCCGCCAGGTTTTGTGCATTTCAATGCTGCAACGGCGCTGGCAAAACGCACGGCCTCGGCAACAGACGCCCTCTGTCCCAGACTAACCGCCAGCGCACCGTGGAAAACATCACCCGCCCCCGTGGTATCTACAACGTCCACTTCATAGCCAGACTGATGACGCAACGCGCCATTTTCCAGCCAGAAGCAGCCGTCTCGCCCCTGGGTGACATACACATGTCCCTTTGTGAGCGTTTGTGCTTTTCTCAGCGCGTCTTCAGTTTCATCCCGCTGCGTTAAGCGCCGCAGCCCCGGCGCGGAGAAGGCCGCGTGATCGCTTAAGGCAACCAGCTCCGCGATGTCCTGCGGGGTGACATCCGCATCAAGCAGTGTCGGCACACCCTGCTGACGGGCGAGGGTAAACGCCTGCTTTGCCCCGTCGTGCCAGCGCACGTCAGCTAATACGATATCCCATTGCGAGAAGTCGATTTCACGCAGCCATCCTGCCTCAGCAGGGAGGTCGGGGCTGGGATAGTTCGCGATAACGCGCTCCCCGCTGCCGTCAACCAGGACCGCAGACTGTGACGAACGCGCATCTTTAAACACGCGCGTGTAGCGGGTCTTCACCCCCAGGGATTCCAGCTCCGCCAGCAGTCGTCTGCCGGTATCGTCGTCGCCCACCCGGCCAATAAAATCCACTTCCGCGCCCAGCTTTGCCGCCGCCACAGCCGCCGTTGCCGCCGGGCCGCCGCCAACTTCCGTATAGTCTTTTGCGACATACTTCCCACCTTCTTTCGGTAAATCAGCGAGATACCAGATGCGATCCAGCACGGTAATGCCGACACAAACGATGCGAGTCATGGTGATTCCTTCTGCGATTTCTGATGCTTTCATTTTAATTTCATCAAATGTTTAAAAAGTGACCAATGTCAATTTTTTGACTATAAATTACAAATACGATCAAAAACAGACAACGAAAACGTGCAAAAATTGACACGATGTGACAGGAGAGAGGCATGTCAGCAATCGCATTTATCGGTTTAGGGCAGATGGGCGCGCCAATGGCGAAGAATCTGCTTAAGCAAGGCCATCAGCTTAACGTTTTTGACGTGAACCCGCAGGCGGTTCAGGCGCTGGTAGAGAACGGCGCGCGGGCGGCGGCAACGCCAGCGCAGGCCGCAACGGATGCCGAATTCGTGATTACCATGCTGCCAAACGGCGACCTGGTGCGCAGCGTTCTGTTCGGCGAGCACGGCGTATGCGAGGGGTTATCCCGCGACGCGCTGGTGATTGATATGTCCACCATTCATCCGCTGCAAACCGACGCGCTGATCCGCGACATGTCTGATCGCGGGTTCAGCCTGATGGACGCACCCGTCGGACGCACCTCTGACCATGCCATCGCCGGCACGCTGCTCCTGCTGGCTGGCGGCACAGCGCAGCAGGTTGAGCGAGCCACCCCCGTATTAATGGCGATGGGCAATGAGCTGATTAACGCTGGCGGGCCGGGCATGGGCATTCGCGTGAAGCTTATCAATAACTACATGAGCATCGCCCTGAACGCCCTGTCGGCAGAGGCAGCCGTACTGTGCGAAGCGCTCGGCCTCTCCTTTGACGTGGCGCTCAAGGTGATGAGCGGCACGCCTGCGGGTAAAGGTCACTTCACGACATCCTGGCCGAACAAAGTGCTGAAAGGCGATCTTTCGCCCGCCTTCATGATCGACCTTGCGCATAAAGATCTGGGGATCGCCCTGGACGTGGCCAACCAGCTCCACGTTCCGATGCCGCTGGGCGCGGCTTCCCGCGAAGTTTACAACCAGGCACGCGCCGCCGGGCGCGGGCGCGAAGACTGGACGGCCATTCTTGAACAGGTTCGCGCATCTGCCGGGCTGAAAAAAAAACACTGATACGAAAGGACTGAGGAATGACGATGTACACCCTGAAAGATATCACCCGACCTTCCGGCGGTTTTGCGATGCTGGCCGTGGATCAGCGCGAAGCGATGCGCCTGATGTTTGCCGCCGCAGGCGCGCCGGTGCCGGTAACCGACCAGCACCTGACGGATTTTAAGGTCAACGCAGCGAAAATTCTGTCGCCGTACGCCTCTGCCATTCTCGTCGACCAGCAGTTCTGCTATCGCCAGATTGTGGAGCAGCAGGCCGTGGCCAAAAGCTGCGCGATGATTGTGGCGGCCGACGAGTTTATTCCGGGGAATGGTATTCCGGTTGACAGCGTGGTAATCGACAAAAACATCGACGCACAGGCGATCAAACGCGATGGCGGCAAGGCGCTAAAGCTGCTGGTGCTGTGGCGCAGCGATGAAGACCCGCAGCAGCGTCTGGAGATGGTGAAGGCGTTCAACACGCTGTGCCACGACAACGGGCTACTGAGCATTATCGAGCCGGTTGTACGTCCGCCGCGTCGCGGCGCCGCGTTTGACCGCGAGCAGGCGATTATCGACGCGGCCAAAGAGCTGGGCGACAGCGGCGCCGACCTCTACAAAGTGGAGATGCCGCTGTTTGGAAAAGGCACGCAGCAGGCGCTGCTGGCGGCCTCGCAGAAGCTGAACGAGAACATAGCCATGCCGTGGGTGATCCTCTCTTCCGGCGTGGACGATAAATTATTCCCGCGCGCCGTGAACGTGGCGATGCAGGCGGGTGCATCGGGCTTTTTAGCCGGTCGCGCCGTCTGGTCATCGGTGATTGGCCTGCCGGACACCGAGCTGATGCTCCGCGATATTGCAGTACCAAAACTGCAGCGTCTGGGTGAGATCGTCGACGAAATGATGACTCGCCGCTGAGAAAGGACCCGAACATGAAATGGTTTAACACCCTGAGCCACAACCGCTGGCTCGAACAAGAGACCGACCGCATTCTCGATTTCGGTAAAAACGCCGCCGTACCGACCGGTTTTGGCTGGCTGGGCAATAACGGCCAGGTACGCAGCGATATGGGTACGCATCTGTGGATCACTGCTCGTATGCTGCACGTTTACGCGGTGGCAGCGAACATGGGGCGTCCCGGTGCGTATGCGCTGGTTGAGCACGGTATTAATGCCCTGAATGGCCCGCTGCGCGACAAGCAGCACGGCGGCTGGTACGCCTGCGTTAACGATGAGGGCGTCATTGACGCTTCCAAGCAGGGCTATCAGCACTTCTTCGTCCTGCTGGGTGCGGCAAGCGCCGTCACCACCGGCCATCCGCAGGCGCGCAGGCTGCTGGACGATGCTATCGAGGTGATTGAGCGTTACTTCTGGAGCGAACAGGAGCAGATGTGCCTGGAGTCATGGGATGAAGCGTTCAGCAAAACGGAAGATTACCGTGGCGGTAACGCCAACATGCACGCCGTAGAAGCCTTCCTGATTGTTTATGACGTGACCCACGACCGCAAATGGCTCGACCGCGCCCTCCGCATCGCGTCGGTGATTATTCATGACGTGGCGCGAAAAGGTGAGTACCGCGTTAACGAACATTTCGACACCAGCTGGAATCCGATTCGCGACTACAACATTGATAACCCCGCCCACCGTTTCCGCGCCTACGGCGGCACGCCGGGGCACTGGATTGAGTGGGGCCGCCTGATGCTGCACCTGCGCGCCGCGCTGGAAGCGCGCTTTGAAACCCCGCCGGAATGGCTGCTGGAAGATGCAAAAGGCCTGTTCCACGCCACCATCCGCGACGCCTGGGCACCCGACGGAGCCGATGGATTTGTCTACTCCGTGGGCTGGGACGGCAAGCCTATCGTGCGCGAACGCGTGCGCTGGCCAATCGTCGAGGCGATGGGCACGGCCTATGCCCTCTATACCGTGACCGGCGAGGCGCAGTACGAGGCCTGGTATCAGAAGTGGTGGGATTACTGCATCAAGTATCTGATGGATTACGAAAACGGTTCCTGGTGGCAGGAGCTGGACACCAATAACGAAGTGACCACCAAAGTCTGGGACGGCAAGCAGGATATTTACCATCTGCTGCACTGCCTGGTGATCCCTCGCCTGCCGCTGGCACCGGGCTTAGCGCCTGCCGTAGCCGCTGGTCTGCTGGACAGCCTGGCCAAATAATAAAGACGGAGTGTTTATGCGTACCCTACACAATATTGATCTGAAAAATAACGAAAGTGGCTTTACCCTGCGCTGGCAGGACCGTCTGATTTTATCCCACACCGCGGATGTCCCTTGCCTGTGGATTGGCGCAGGCGAGGCGGATATCGAGATGTTTCGCGGCAACTTCAGCATCAAAGACAAGCTCAACGAAAAGATTGCCCTGACGGACGCGACCGTCACGCAGCAAAGCGCGGGCTGGGCGATCCGCTTTACCCGCGGCGATGCGGTAAGCGCGACGCTGCTGGTGGGCGTCGATGCGGATGGCCGTCTTGAGCTGAAGCTTAAAAACGATGCTCCCGGCCATAACCGCATCTGGTTGCGGCTGGCGGCGCAGCCGGAAGATCATATCTACGGCTGCGGCGAGCAGTTCTCGTATTTCGATCTGCGCGGCAAGCCGTTCCCGCTGTGGACCAGCGAGCAGGGCGTGGGTCGCAACAAGCAGACCTACGTGACCTGGCAGGCCGACTGCAAAGAGAATGCGGGCGGCGACTACTACTGGACCTTCTTCCCGCAGCCCACCTTCGTGAGCACCCAGAAATACTACTGCCACGTGGACAACAGCTGCTACATGAACTTCGACTTCAGCGCGCCGGACTTCCACGAGCTGGCGTTCTGGGAAGATAACGCCACGCTGCGCTTCGAATGTGCTGAAACCTACGTCGATCTTCTGGAAAAGCTCACCGGCCTGCTGGGGCGTCAGCCTGAACTACCGGACTGGGTTTACGACGGCGTGACGCTGGGCATTCAGGGCGGCACCGAGGTGTGTCAGCAAAAGCTCGATATCATGCGCAAAGGTGGCGTGAAGGTGAACGGCATCTGGGCGCAGGACTGGTCCGGGATCCGCATGACCTCCTTTGGAAAACGCGTGATGTGGAACTGGAAGTGGAACAGTGAGCTTTATCCACAGCTTGATACGCGGATTGCGAAGTGGAAACAGGAAGGCGTGCAGTTCCTCTCCTATATCAACCCGTACGTCGCCAGCGATAAAGATCTCTGCGAAGAGGCGGCAACGCGCGGCTATCTGACCAAAAACGCCGACGGCAAGGACTACCACGTCGAGTTCGGCGAGTTCTACGCGGGCGTTATCGACCTGACCAACCCGGCAGCCTACGACTGGTACAAAGAGGTCATCAAAAAGAACCTGATCGCGCTGGGCTGCGGCGGCTGGATGGCCGATTTCGGGGAATATCTGCCGACCAATACCTTCCTGCACAACGGCGTCAGCGCAGAAATCATGCATAACGCCTGGCCTGCCCTGTGGGCTAAATGTAATTACGAAGCGCTTCAGGAAACCGGCAAGCTCGGGGAGGTCCTGTTCTTCATGCGCGCGGGCTACACCGGCAGCCAGAAGTACTCGGTGATGATGTGGGCGGGGGATCAGAACGTCGACTGGAGCCTTGACGACGGTCTGGCATCGGTGGTGCCCGCCGCGCTTTCTCTGGCGATGACCGGTCACGGCCTGCACCACAGCGACATCGGCGGCTATACCACGCTGTTCGAGATGAAACGCAGCAAAGAGCTGCTGCTGCGGTGGTGCGACTTCAGCGCCTTTACGCCAATGATGCGTACCCATGAGGGTAACCGCCCCGGCGACAACTGGCAGTTTGACGGCGACGCGGAAACCATCGCGCACTTCGCGCGCATGACCTCCGTCTTCACCACCCTGAAGCCGTACATCAAAGCCGCGGTCGCGCAGAACGCGAAAAGCGGCCTGCCGGTGATGCGTCCGCTGTTCCTGCACTACGAGGACGACGCGCGCGCCTACACGCTGAAATACCAGTACCTGTTTGGCCGCGACCTGCTGGTGGCGCCTGTTCATGAAGAGGGTCGCCGCGACTGGTCGCTCTATCTGCCGCAGGACAGCTGGGTGAATGCGTGGACCGGGGAAACCTGCCAGGGCGGTGACGTGACCGTTGATGCCCCCCTCGGCAAGCCGCCGGTCTTCTACCGCCAGCACAGCGAATGGGCAGATCTGTTTAGCACCTTACGTCATATCTGATAAGGCTCGCCCGCAGGGAAACCTGCGGGCAGACGGAGAACAATAATGAGTCAACATACTTCCGATCCGGCAACCCTACGCCTGCCGTTTAAAGAAAAACTCGCCTACGGGATGGGCGATCTCGGCTCAAACATCCTGCTGGATATCGGCACGCTCTATTTGCTGAAGTTTTATACCGACGTGCTGGGGCTGCCGGGCACCTACGGCGGGATCATCTTCCTGATTGCGAAGTTCTTTACCGCCTTCACCGATATGGGCACCGGGATCATGCTCGACTCCCGGCGCAAGATTGGCCCGAAAGGGAAATTCCGCCCGTTCGTACTGTATGCCGCCTTCCCGGTGACGCTGCTGGCGATTGCTAACTTCGTCGGCACGCCGTTTGAGATGACCGGTAAAACGGTGATGGCGACGATGCTGTTCATGCTTTACGGCCTGTTTTTCAGCATGATGAACTGCTCCTACGGCGCGATGGTACCGGCTATTACCAAAAATCCGGACGAGCGCGCCTCGCTGGCCGCCTGGCGCCAGGGCGGCGCGACGCTGGGCCTGCTGCTCTGTACAGTGGGTTTTGTTCCGGTGATGAATTTGATTGAAGGCAATGACCAGCTTGGCTATATCTTTGCCGCCACCCTCTTCTCGCTGTTCGGGCTGTTCTTCATGTGGTGGTGCTATAAGGGCGTGACCGAGCGTTACGTCGAGACACAGCCTGCAAATCCGACGCAAAAGCCGGGCCTGCTGCAGTCGTTTCGCGCCATCGCCGGGAACCGTCCGCTGTTTATCCTGTGCATCGCCAACCTGTGCACGCTGGGCGCCTTTAACGTCAAGCTCGCCATTCAGGTCTACTACACGCAGTACGTGCTGAACGACCCGATTCTGCTGTCGTACATGGGCTTCTTCAGCATGGGCTGTATTTTTATCGGCGTCTTTATGATGCCCGGCGCGGTCCGGCGCTTCGGCAAGAAAAAAGTCTACATCTGCGGGCTGACGATTTGGGTGGCGGGCGATCTGCTCAACTACTTCCTCGGCGGCGGCTCGGTGAGCTTTGTCGCGTTCTCCTGCCTGGCGTTCTTCGGCTCCGCGTTCGTTAACAGCCTGAACTGGGCGCTGGTGTCCGATACCGTGGAGTACGGCGAGTGGCGCACCGGTGTGCGCTCCGAAGGCACGGTCTACACCGGCTTTACCTTCTTCCGTAAGGTCTCGCAGGCGCTGGCGGGCTTCTTCCCGGGGATCATGCTCACGCAGATCGGCTATGTACCCAACGTGGTGCAGTCCGCCGGAACGGTTGAAGGGCTGCGGCAGCTGATATTTATCTATCCGAGCCTGCTGGCGGTCATCACCATCGTGGCGATGGGCTGCTTCTATAACCTCAACGAGAAGATGTATGTGCGCATTGTTGAAGAGATCGAACTGCGCAAACGTACGGCCTAAATGACGAGATAGAGCGCCCGACTGGGCGCTCTGAGGATCGACCATGACACATAACAGTGATCCGTTAACCCTAAAATTGAGCCTGCGAGAGAAGTGCGCCTACGGAATGGGCGATTTTGGCTCGAACCTGATGCTCTGTATTGGCACGCTGTATCTGCTAAAGTTTTACACCGATGAGCTGGGTATGCCGGCGTTCTATGGCGGCATTATTTTCCTGGTGGCTAAGTTCTTTACCGCGTTGACCGATATGCTGACCGGCGTGCTGCTCGACTCCCGGCGTAACATCGGCGCGAGGGGGAAATTCCGGCCATTCATTCTTTACGCCTCCGTCCCGGTGGCGCTGGTGGCAACGGCGCAGTTTATGGCCAACGACTTTAGCCTGACGGTGAAAACGGCTCTCGCCACCGTGCTCTTTATGATGTTTGGCCTCTGCTATAGCCTGATGAACTGCGCCTACGGTGCGATGGTCCCGGCCATCACCAAAAACCCGAACGAGCGCGCGCAGCTTGCGGCGTGGCGTCAGGGTGGCGCAACGGTGGGACTGATGCTCTGCACCGTCGGCTTTATGCCCATTCAGGCGCTGTTCATCAGCCAACCCTCCCAGGGCTATCTGGTGGCCGCGCTGGTGTTCGTTACCGGCGGCCTGTTCTGCATGTGGTGGTGCTACAGCGGCGTGAAAGAACGCTACGTGGAGCTTACGCCCGATCACCATAAGCCCGGCATTCTGAAATCGTTCTGCGCGATTTTCCGCAATCCGCCGCTACTGGTGCTGTGTATCGCCAACCTGTGTACCCTCGCCGCCTTCAACATCAAGCTGGCGATTCAGGTCTATTACACCCAGTACGTGCTGAACGATCTCCATTTGCTGTCGTGGATGGGATTCTTCAGCATGGGCTGCATTCTGGTTGGCGTGTTTTTGGTGCCCGGCTCGGTTAAGCGTTTTGGCAAGAAGCCGGTTTATCTCGGCGGTCTGGCGCTGTGGGCGGTGGGCGACGTGCTCAACTTTTTCTGGGGAACCAGTTCCCTGCTGTTCGTGCTTTTTTCCTGCATGGCCTTTTTCGGCACCGCGTTTGTGAACAGCCTGAACTGGGCGCTGGTGCCGGATACCGTCGATTACGGCGAGTGGAAAACCGGCATCCGCGCCGAAGGGTCGGTGTATACCGGCTACACCTTCTCGCGCAAAATCTCTGCGGCGCTCGCCGGTTTCCTGCCCGGGATTATGCTAACCCAGATTGGCTACGTTCCCCATGCCGTGCAGAGCGCGGGCACGCTGCTTGGTCTGCGTCAGCTTATTTTCCTGTGGCCGTGCGGTCTGGCGATTGTTGCTGCCGTGACCATGGGGCTGTTTTATAAACTCAACGAAGCGCGCTTCGCCTTTATTATCGAGGAGATTGGAAAACGGAAAAAACAATCAGCGAATACCCCTGAGATAACCACCAACAATAAAGCGTCAGCAGTCACTTTATAACAATAAATCCGGCCATTCTTTCCTTCCTGTTAATCAGGAGGGAGGCCTTTCTGTACCTGATACATGGACAAATTATGAAAAGAATCATCACTGTACTGATCGTGTCGTCTGTGTCCTGCCCGGTATTTGCCGGGGCCTATGTCGAAACGCGTGAAGCCTACAATACGGCCTCAGAGATGCACGAGGTGATCCTGCGCGCAGGATATAACTTTGATATGGGCGCGGGCCTGATGTTCACCAACGCCTATAACGTGGGCAAATGGGATGAGCTGAAGCACAGCTATAACGAAATCGAGGGGTGGTATCCGCTCTTTAAGCCGACCGACAAACTCACCTTCCAGCCCGGTGGGTTGATTAACGACAGCAGCGCAGGGTCCGGTGGCGCAGTTTATTTAGATACCAACTACAAATTTACGGACTGGTTTAATCTGACGTTCCGCTATCGCTATAACCATAACAATTACGATACGCCGGACTATAACGGGCAGATGGATAAAAACGACACGCACGAATTTGCCAACTACTGGAATTTCAAAGTGACGGATGCGTTTTTCTACACCTTTGAACCGCACTTTTTCCAGCGGGTGAATGATTACCACAGCAAAAATGGCAAAGACCATCACTGGGAAATTACCAATAAATTCAGCTACAAGATCGACAGAAACTGGCTGCCGTACCTCGAACTGCAGTGGCTGGACCGATGGAATGATTACAACCGGGAGCAGTATCGCATTCGCTTAGGATTACGGTATTCGTTCTAATAAAAAAGCCGCTGATCGCTCAGCGGCTTTTTACATACATGACAGCGTTAACGCTAACCTGTATTAGTCTTCTTTCGCACCGCGCATAGCACGTTTACGATCGTTCTCGGTCAGGTGACGTTTACGGATACGAATTGACTGTGGAGTCACTTCTACCAGTTCGTCATCATCGATGAATTCCAGAGCCTGCTCCAGAGTCATCTTGATCGGTGGAACCAGAACCGTTGCTTCGTCAGTACCGGACGCACGCATGTTGGTCAGTTTCTTACCGGTCAGGCAGTTTACGGTCAGGTCGTTAGAACGACTGTGAATACCGATGATCTGGCCTTCATAAACTTCAGCACCGTGACCCAGGAACAGCTTACCGCGATCCTGCAGACCGAACAGCGCAAACGCAACAGCTTTACCCTGACCGTTGGAGATCAGTACGCCGTTGTTACGCTGGCCCACTTCGCCCGGACGAACGTCGTCGTAGTGGCTGAAGGTGGAGTACAGCAGACCGGTACCGGAGGTCATGGTCATGAACTCAGAACGGAAGCCGATCAGGCCACGGCTTGGGATCACGTAGTCGAGACGTACGCGGCCTTTGCCATCTGGATTCATGTTTTTCAGGTCGCCTTTACGCT
>OGST01000711.1_pt1 | contig 12587 bp, 10 predicted proteins | sample 1574021 | NCBI WGS metagenome assembly OGST01 (sample SAMN03295847, study PRJEB24534) | human gut metagenome | isolation source: fecal sample 7 from infant 6 | host: Homo sapiens | place: USA: Pittsburgh, PA | collected 2014-07 | reverse complement strand
CGTAGGAGATATCCAGACCGGAGTCACGCATGTTCAGGCCCTGGTTCAGACCCTGAGCGCCACAGCCGACGATGACCACTTTTTTACCCTGAAGGTAGCTCGCACCATCGGCGAATTCGTCGCGGCCCATAAAGCGACATTTACCCAGCTGTGCCAGCTGCTGGCGCAGGTTCAGTGTATTAAAGTAGTTAGCCATGATGGTGTACTCCGTGATGTTGTGTTGTGGTGCTTATTATTCGGTTCGCAGATTTGTATTTGCGAGATTGAATCCACATTACAACAGGAAATTTATTGCGGAAATTGATATATTCACAACATCACGTTGCAATTTATGCAACGTAGAAAATCGGAGGCTCGTCTGTGGATTTACGCGATCTGAAAATGTTCCTGCATTTGGCTGAAAGTCGCCACTTTGGCCGCAGCGCACGGGCAATGCACGTCAGCCCCTCCACGCTTTCGCGCCAGATTCAGCGCCTGGAAGAAGATCTCGGCCAGCCGCTGTTTGTGCGCGATAACCGTACGGTCACGCTGACCGAAGCGGGCGAAGAGCTGCGCGTATTCGCCCAGCAGACGCTGCTGCAATACCAGCAGTTGCGCCACACCCTCGATCAGCAAGGACCGTCACTGTCAGGCGAGTTACATATCTTCTGCTCCGTCACCGCCGCGTACAGCCACCTGCCACCGATACTTGATCGCTTCCGCGCTGAACACCCGTCGGTTGAAATCAAGCTCACCACCGGCGATGCCGCCGATGCGATGGACAAAGTGGTCACTGGTGAAGCCGATCTGGCGATTGCCGGTAAGCCCGAGACACTGCCCGGCGCGGTAGCGTTCTCGATGCTGGAGAATCTGACGGTGGTGCTGATCGCCCCGGCGCTGCCCTGCCCGGTGCGTAATCAGGTTTCCGTCGAGAAACCCGACTGGTCGACGGTGCCGTTTATCATGGCCGACCAGGGGCCGGTCCGCCGCCGCATTGAGCTGTGGTTCCGCCGTCACAAAATCAGCAACCCATCGATTTACGCTACGGTAGGCGGTCATGAAGCGATGGTCTCAATGGTGGCGCTGGGCTGCGGCGTGGCGCTGCTGCCGGAAGTGGTGCTGGAAAACAGCCCAGAGCCGGTACGTAACCGCGTGATGATTTTAGAACGCAGCGACGAGAAAACGCCGTTCGAGCTCGGCGTCTGCGCGCCGAAAAAGCGGCTGCATGAACCGCTGATCGACGCGTTCTGGAAGATTGTTCTGGAACGTAAATCTGCCGAGTAGCGCCAGCGTCAGGCCTAAAATCAGTGGTAGATTCAGTATTGGCGCTCCTTTTCTGTATAATGTCGTGATCCATTGTAGTGGGGGGCTTGTTAACCATCGCGTTAAGCAGGCCAGAACAGACGGTGTCATTGCGCACTTGACAGCGAAAATACAAACTTAATTAGCCATCATTATGATAATCAAACCAAAAATTCGTGGATTCATCTGTACAACGACCCATCCGACTGGCTGCAAAGTCAACGTGGAAAAGCAGATCGAGTATGTTAAGCAGAACGGGAAAATCGAGAACGGCCCGTCCCGCGTGCTGGTGATCGGTGCTTCCACCGGTTACGGTCTGGCTTCCAGAATTTCTGCCGCCTTTGGCAGCGGAGCCGCCACTATCGGCGTATTTTTCGAAAAACCGGGCACGGATACCAAACCGGGCTCCGCGGGCTGGTATAACTCTGCCGCTTTCGATGAAGCAGCTAAGCGTGAAGGTCTGTACGCCAAAAGCATCAACGGCGATGCGTTCTCTGACGAATGCCGTGATGAAGTGATCAAACTGATAAAAGAAGACCTGGGTCAGATTGACCTGGTCGTTTATTCACTGGCTTCCCCAGTGCGTAAAATGCCGAAAACCGGTGAAATCGTCCGTTCTGCGCTGAAGCCAATCGGTGAGGTTTACACTTCTAAAGCGATCGATACCAACAAAGATCAGATCATCACCGCCAGCATTGAGCCGGCAACCGAAGAAGAAGTGCAGAACACCGTTACCGTAATGGGCGGCGAGGACTGGGAACTGTGGATGGGCGCGCTGAGCGAAGCGGGCGTGCTGGCTGACGGAGTGAAAACCGTAGCCTACTCCTACATCGGTACCGACCTGACCTGGCCAATCTACTGGCACGGCGCGCTGGGCAAAGCGAAAGAAGACCTTGATCGCGCCGCGGGCGAACTGCGTAACCAGCTGGCTCCGCTGAACGGTTCCGCGAACGTTGCCGTACTGAAATCCGTTATCACTCAGGCGTCTTCCGCCATTCCAGTGATGCCGCTGTACATCTCCATGGTCTTCAAGCTGATGAAAGCACAGGGGATTCATGAAGGTTGTATCGAGCAAATCAACCGTCTGATGACCACCAGCCTGTACGGTGACAAAGTGGCGCTTGATGACAACCAGCGTATCCGTATGGATGACTGGGAACTGCGTGATGACATTCAGCAGGCATGTCGCGACCTGTGGCCGCTGATCACCACCGAAAACCTGGCGCAAGAAACCGATTATGCAGGCTACAAGCAGGAATTCCTGAACCTGTTCGGTTTTGGTCTCGACGGCGTGGACTACGACGCTGACGTGAACACCGAAGTCGAATTCGACGTTATCACGCTGTAATCTGCTGATACAGTAGCAAAAAGGGTTCATGTTTTTACATGAACCCTTTTTTAATGGCTGTTGTTAACCCGCAAGGAAGAACCTGAACGCCGGGTTATGCGTTTCATCGTGACAGTCATAACCCAGTTCATTTAGCCGCGTTTCAAAATCAGGCTCGTGTTCCCCCAACTCAAACGCCGCCAGTACGCGACCATAGTCGGTACCGTGACTGCGATAGTGGAACAATGAAATATTCCAGTGCGTCCCCAGGGTATGCAGAAATTTGAGCAACGCCCCCGGCGATTCAGGAAATTCGAAGCTGTAGAGACGTTCCTGTAAGGGTTTCGACGGACGTCCACCGACCATATAGCGCACGTGTAGCTTCGCCATCTCGTCATCAGACAGATCCACCACGCTGTAGCCGCCCTCGTTGAGCAGTTGCAGGATTTCCTTACGCTCTTCCAGCCCACGGCTCAAACGTACACCGACAAAAATGCAGGCGTCTTTCGCATCGGCAAAGCGGTAGTTAAACTCCGTTACCGAACGGCCACCCAACAGCTGGCAGAACTTCAGGAAACTTCCCTTCTCTTCCGGGATGGTCACCGCCAGCAGGGCTTCACGTTGTTCCCCCAGCTCGCAACGTTCGGAGACATAGCGCAGGCCGTGGAAGTTAACGTTCGCACCGGACAACACGTGCGCCAGACGTTCACCGCGAATATTGTGCTGGGCGATGTATTTTTTCATCCCCGCCAGCGCCAGCGCCCCGGAAGGCTCAGCCACCGCACGTACATCCTCGAACAGGTCTTTCATTGCCGCACAAATAGCATCGCTATCGACAGTGATAATATCGTCGAGATATTCCTGGCACAGACGGAAGGTTTCATCGCCAATACGTTTCACCGCCACGCCTTCGGCAAAGAGACCCACACGCGGCAGATCCACCGGATGACCGGCATCCAGCGCTGCCTTCAGGCAGGCCGAATCTTCTGCTTCCACGGCGATCACTTTGATCTGCGGCATCAGCTGTTTAATCAGCACCGCAACACCTGCCGCTAATCCGCCGCCACCAACAGGCACGAATACGCGATCGAGATGAGCGTCCTGCTGGAGCAGCTCCAGCGCCAGCGTGCCCTGCCCGGCAATCACCATCGGATGATCAAACGGTGGAACCCAGGTAAAACCCTGCTGCTGCGACAGCTCAATCGCTTTGGCTTTGGCTTCATCAAAATTCGCGCCGTGCAGCAGCACTTCTCCGCCGAAGCCGCGAACGGCATCGACTTTGATATCGGCGGTAGCCGTTGGCATGACAATCAGCGCCTTCACGCCTAATCGCGCAGAAGAGAACGCGACACCCTGAGCATGATTACCCGCCGATGCGGTGATGACCCCATGCGCTTTTTGCTCTTCGGTCAAGCCCGCCATCATGGCATAGGCACCGCGTAGCTTGAAGCTATGAACGGGTTGACGGTCTTCGCGCTTCACCAGAATGACGTTATCGAGGCGCGAAGAGAGCTTTTCCATTTTCTGTAGCGGCGTTACCTGTGCCGCTTCGTATACCGGCGCACGCAGTACCGCTCTGAGATATTCAGCGCCCTCAGGAGCACCGGATAGAGGTTGTGAATCCGCCATGGTCATTATCCCCCGAGCTTCGACTTATCGCGCACCGCACCTTTGTCGGCACTGGTTGCCAGGCTGGCATAGGCGCGCAGTGCAAAGGAGACCTGACGTTGACGATCTTTTGGCGTCCAGGCTTTGTCACCGCGAGCTTCCTGCGCTTCACGGCGCGCTGCGATTTCCGCATCACTCAGTTGCAGTTGAATGCCACGATTCGGGATATCGATGGCAATCATGTCACCATCTTCGATAATCGCGATATTACCGCCGCTGGCCGCTTCCGGAGAAACGTGACCGATGGAAAGCCCCGAAGTACCACCGGAGAAACGACCATCGGTAATCAGCGCACAAGCCTTGCCGAGGCCCATCGATTTCAGGAAGGTGGTTGGGTAGAGCATTTCCTGCATGCCTGGCCCGCCTTTCGGCCCTTCGTAGCGAATGACAACCACGTCGCCAGCCACCACTTTACCGCCGAGGATTGCTTCAACCGCATCGTCCTGGCTTTCATACACTTTTGCCGGGCCGGTGAATTTCAGGATACTGTCATCCACGCCTGCAGTTTTTACGATACAGCCGTTTTCCGCAAAGTTACCGTACAGGACTGCCAGACCGCCGTCTTTGCTGTAAGCATGTTCCAGCGAGCGGATGCAGCCTTCAGCGCGGTCGTCATCCAGCGTATCCCAACGGCAGTCCTGCGAGAACGCCTGGGTGGTACGGATGCCCGCCGGTCCGGCGCGGAACATTTTTTTCACCGCGTCGTCTTTGGTCAACATCACGTCATACCGATCAAGCGTTTGCGGCAGAGTCAGACCCAGCACGTTTTTCACGTCGCGGTTCAGCAGTCCGGCACGATCCAGTTCGCCTAAAATACCCAGTACGCCGCCTGCGCGGTGCACGTCTTCCATATGGTATTTCTGCGTGCTCGGCGCCACTTTACACAGCTGTGGGACTTTGCGGGACAGCTTGTCGATATCACTCATGGTGAAGTCGATTTCCGCTTCCTGCGCTGCCGCCAGCAGGTGCAGAACGGTGTTGGTGGAGCCGCCCATGGCGATATCCAACGTCATGGCATTCTCAAACGCCGCCTTGCTGGCAATGTTGCGCGGAAGCGCAGAAGCATCATCCTGCTCGTAATAGCGTTTGGTCAGCTCGACGATGCGTTTACCCGCGTTAAGGAACAGCGTTTTACGGTCGGCGTGAGTCGCCAACAGCGAACCGTTACCCGGCTGCGACAGGCCCAGCGCTTCGGTCAGGCAGTTCATCGAGTTGGCGGTGAACATGCCGGAGCAGGAGCCGCAGGTTGGGCAAGCAGAACGTTCTACCTGCTCGCTCTGCGAGTCAGATACTTTCGGGTCAGCGCCCTGAATCATCGCATCAACCAAGTCGAGCTTAATAATTTGGTCAGAGAGCTTGGTTTTCCCGGCTTCCATCGGACCGCCGGAAACAAAGATCACCGGAATATTCAGGCGCAAAGAGGCCATTAACATCCCAGGGGTGATTTTGTCGCAGTTAGAGATACAGACCATCGCATCGGCGCAGTGGGCGTTAACCATGTACTCCACTGAATCGGCGATCAGCTCGCGCGACGGCAGTGAATACAGCATGCCACCGTGCCCCATGGCGATACCATCATCCACAGCAATGGTGTTGAACTCTTTCGCCACGCCGCCTGAGGCTTCGATTTGTTCGGCAACCAGTTTACCGAGATCGCGCAGGTGGACGTGACCCGGCACAAACTGGGTAAAAGAGTTCACCACAGCGATAATCGGTTTACCGAAATCATCATCGGTCATCCCGGTGGCGCGCCACAGTGCGCGGGCACCCGCCATATTGCGGCCGTGGGTGGTGGTAGCAGAACGATACTTAGGCATGCTTGATTAACTCCCGTCTGTCTAATAATTGGGACGGTGCGTGCCGTCCCAAATTTATGTTTATTGATTAACCTGATCCAACCAGCCGTATTTATCTTCCGTTTCACCAGTGAAGAGGCCAAAGAAGGCCTGCTGGATGCGTTTGGTGACCGGACCGCAGCGGCCTTCGCCCACCTGGATACCATCGACGCTGCGTACTGGGGTGATTTCGGCCGCGGTACCGGACATGAACACTTCGTCGGCCAGGTACAGCGATTCACGGGACAGCACCTGCTCACGCACTTCGATATCGAGATCTTTCGCCAGCTTAATGATCGCGTCACGGGTGATACCCGGCAGTGCAGAAGAGGTAAACGGTGGGGTAAACAGAATGCCGTCTTTTACTTCAAACAGGTTTTCACCCGCGCCTTCAGAGATGTAACCATTCACATCCAGCGCAATGCCTTCCTGATAGCCATGACGACGCGCTTCACTACCCACCAGCAGTGAAGACAGATAGTTACCGCCCGCTTTAGCCGCTGTAGGGATGGTGTTCGGCGCAACGCGGTTCCAGGAAGAAACCATCGCGTCGATCCCCTGTTCCAGCGCTTCAGCACCAAGGTAAGCGCCCCACGGGAACGCAGCGATGATCACGTCAGTGGTGTATCCCGCTGGCGGGTTAACGCCCATCCCCACGTCGCCAACAAACACCAGCGGACGGATATAGGCGCTGGTCAGATTGTTTTTACGAATCACCTCACGGCAAGCTTCCATCAGCTCATCAACGCTCTGAGAAACCGGAAAACGATAGATCTTGGCTGAATCACGCAGACGCTGCATATGTTCGCGATGACGGAACACCACCGGCCCTTTGTGAGAATCGTAGCAACGGATGCCTTCAAATACAGAAGTACCGTAGTGCAGCGCGTGGGACATCACGTGAACCTTCGCGTCTTCCCAACGAATCATCTCGCCATTAGACCAAATGTAATCAGCTTTTTTCGTCGTCATTTTTCTTCCTTTTGCGCTCAGGCGCGGATTTGTTGTGATGTGGTTGTGCTCTGGCAGATAGCAACATGTGCAACGTCTACCAGTTTACTTAACTGACTAAACAGTAAGTCGACCGACCGGGGGCTGGCAACGGTCAATTCGATATTTATATTCTGCGCATCGCTGGCGGCTTCCATATTCATGGAGCACACCTGAAAACCGCGATGGCGTACCACGCGTAAAACACGTTCTAACGTTTCCGGATTGAACCGAGCCTCAACGGCGACCTGATGTTGCATCATGATAATTTCTCCAGCATTTCTGAGTTACTGGCACCTGGCGGTACCAGAGGCCAGACATTCTCAAGTTCGTCGATTGAGACATGAAGCAGGTATGGCCCCTCGCTGTTCAGCATGGTGTCGAGTGCCGCTTCAACCTGGTCTTTACGGGTGATGTGTTGACCTGGTATGCCGAAGGCGCTGGCCAACATGAGGAAATCGGGGTTATCGGTAAGGGTGGTTTCGCTATAACGTTCCTGGAAAAACAGCTGCTGCCATTGTCGCACCATGCCTAACCGCTGGTTGTCGAGTAAAACTATCTTCAGCGGCAACTGCTTGCGTTTTACGGTGCCGAGCTCCTGTACATTCATCATGAAGGAACCGTCACCGGAGATACAGATTACCGTATCGTTCGGGCGAGCAACCTGCGCGCCAACCGCTGCTGGCAAGCCAAAGCCCATCGTACCCAGGCCGCTCGAGGTGATAAAATTTTCCGGGCGGGTGTAGGTCATATGCTGCGCCGACCACATCTGATGCTGGCCAACATCCGTTGTCACTACGCTGTCCACGGGTTTGCGATCGGACAACTGCTTCAACAACAGTGGTGCGTAGATAGCCTCACCGGGATGATCATAGCGCCAGGTATGCTCTGTGCGCAGTTCAGCACTATGCTGACGCCATGCGTCAATCTTCAGCGATTGCTGCAATGCCGGCAGCAGAGAATTTAAATCACCCTGCAATGCTACGTGCGCCTGGCGCAGCTTGTTCATTTCCGCAGGGTCGATATCCATGTGGATCACGCTGGCGTTTGGTGCGAAGGTATTCAGCTTGCCGGTCACCCGGTCATCAAAACGCGCGCCCACTGCAATCAGTAAATCACATTCTTGCACCGCGAAATTTGCCGCTTTAGTGCCGTGCATTCCCAACATACCCAAATAGTATGGGTAGTCAGCCTCTACTGCGCCCAGCCCCTTCAACGTGCAGGCGACCGGCATTTGGGTTACCGCGATAAATTCACGCAGGGCCGGGACCGCCTGCGCCATACCAACGCCACCACCTACGTACAGGATAGGTTTCTGCGCTTGTGCCAGCATTTTACGCGTCTGCTCAACGTCAGCGTGCGGGAAAACCTCTACGTTTTTGACTGTCGTAAAATACGGCTCCAGCGTACCGCTGGCCAATTGGATGTCTTTCGGGATATCAACCAGAACCGGCCCCGGACGACCGGAATTCGCTACAGCGAAAGCTTCAGCCATGATGCGCGGCAGCTCTTCCAGTGACTGCACCAGGAAACTGTGTTTGGTGCAGGACAGAGACATACCCAGAACGTCCACTTCCTGGAACGCATCCGTTCCGATGAAAGGTGATGCCACCTGGCCGGTGATCGCCACCACAGGAACTGAATCTAACAGTGCATCGGCAAGGCCCGTGATCAGGTTGGTAGCACCAGGCCCGGAAGTGGCGATACACACGCCGGTTTTACCGGTCGCACGGGCATAGCCAATTGCTGCCATTGCCGCGCCCTGCTCGTGTCGGCACAACAGGTGTTCTACGCCGCCGTCATATAACGCATCGTAAACCGGCATAATTGCGCCACCAGGATAACCAAAGACGGTTTGAACCCCTTGTGCACGCAACGCATGTACCACCCACTGTGCCCCATTCATAGTTACATCCCCGCCGTAAATCTTGAGAAACAGAATTTTATGCTACCGTTCACTTTCTGCTCCTCGTGTATGTTTTTAAGGTCAAAAAAAACCCCCGAACCTTTCGGTGCGGGGGTCTTAGTTCGTTAAGGCTTGTTTTCTAAGCCTTTCCTCGTCCAAGTGCAGCCCCGCACGGTGGGATAATAATCACCACCACGCTAATCACGACCAGGCTAATCACTCGTAGAAGGGCTGTCATTTTTGTATTTTCTTGCATCTTGTTCGAAGGAATACCTAAAGAGTTACCATAGAATTTGCAAATGACACAAGATATTTTTTTATTCGTTTTTCTGACGACGTTAACGGTTTAGATAAATATCGTTGTTTTTTAAACAAAAAATCAAAGGTGAAAATATTTCACGTTTCAGGTGATTCTCGGCAACCCACTCCCTATTAAAAACGCCATGCAAAAGCGTTTGCGAGCGCTATTCCAGACTTAATGTAATCAGTGTTGAGCCACATAAAAACACGGGAATAAGCCTCTAAAAACCGTAATTATGTGAAATCTTGCCGCGATGTATTGCGACATAATGCTTTCATCAGGAGGGCTTATGTCACTATCGATTGTTCACACACGCGCTGCGCTGGGCGTGAATGCGCCAGCCATTACCATCGAGGTACATATCAGCAATGGTTTGCCTGGTTTAACCATGGTCGGATTACCCGAAACAACGGTAAAAGAGGCCCGCGATCGGGTTCGCAGTGCGGTAATTAATAGCGGTTATGAATTCCCGGCAAAGAAGATAACCATAAACCTCGCTCCGGCCGATCTCCCAAAAGAAGGGGGACGATACGATTTACCTATCGCAGTTGCGCTTCTGGCCGCTTCTGAGCAGCTTACTACCCATAATCTCGATACATATGAGCTGGTAGGCGAATTAGCGCTTACAGGCGCGTTACGCGGCGTTCCCGGTGCGATATCAAGTGCAACCGAAGCCATTCGCGCAGGCAGGAGAATTATTGTCGCAAAAGAGAATGCAGCTGAAGTTGGACTAATACAGGGTGAAGGGTGCCTGATAGCCGATCATCTACAGGCAGTATGCGCATTCCTCGAAGGTAAGCATGATTTAGACAAACCATCATCGGCAGATTTTACCCCCTGCGCATTAGCAGATGATCTGAGCGATGTTATCGGCCAGGAACAGGGTAAACGTGGGCTGGAGCTTACCGCTGCTGGCGGTCATAACCTCTTACTCATCGGCCCTCCGGGTACGGGTAAGACCATGCTGGCCAGTCGCCTGAGAGGATTGCTTCCGCCACTGAGTAACGATGAGGCACTGGAAAGCGCCGCGATTCTTAGTCTGGTCAATTCCGACACGCTACAGAAACAGTGGAAACAACGTCCTTTTCGCTCTCCGCATCACAGTGCTTCATTAACCGCCATGGTCGGTGGAGGCTCTATTCCTGCGCCAGGCGAGATCTCTCTGGCGCATAACGGCATACTATTTCTGGATGAACTACCCGAGTTTGAGCGACGCACGCTGGATGCACTGCGCGAACCCATTGAGTCCGGACAGATACATCTATCCCGCACCAGAGCAAAAATCACCTATCCCGCTCGCTTTCAACTCATAGCCGCCATGAATCCCAGCCCAACAGGCCATTATCAGGGGAACCATAACCGCTGTACCCCAGAGCAGACGCTACGCTACCTCAATCGATTATCCGGTCCATTTCTTGACCGCTTCGATCTCTCTCTCGAAATCCCTTTGCCACCGCCCGGGATACTCAGCCAGAACCAGGTAAAAGGGGAAGATAGCGCAACGGTGAAGCAACGTGTTATGGCAGCGCGAGATCGTCAGTATCGACGACAAAATAAGTTAAACGCGCATCTGGACAGTCAGGATATCCATAAATACTGTCCACTGCGCAGCGACGATGCACAGTGGCTTGAAGAAACGCTCGCGCATCTCGGATTATCTATCCGCGCCTGGTTACGCCTGATAAAGGTTGCTCGAACGATCGCGGATATAGAACAATCTGACCATATCTCTCGCCAGCACTTACAGGAGGCTGTTGGGTATCGGGCGATAGACAGATTACTCATTCATTTGCAAAAACTACTGGCATAAAAAAAGGGCTTTCGCCCTTTTTTATTAATCATCAGATTCGGTGTAGTCTTCCGCACCTTCCACCTGAGGTTTCCCGCCTGACAGCGTGTGGAAGCGTTTTGGACGCTTAATGCGCGTCATGTATTTGGACCACACACGTTCAGCTTCGGTAACCGGTTCGCGCTCACCACGGCATACCGCAACAAACAGTTTTTCTTCTTCCGTTACCGGCTCACGCTTGCCCAGATCCAGCTCATTGAAAGCATAACCGTGACGCTCAAGCAGTTGTGCTTCTTTAATGGTGAAATCACCATGACGGGAGAATCCGCGGGGATAATATTTATTATCGAAATATCGATTAGTCGTCGTAAAGCTTTCCGCCATCCTGCACGCTCCTAATTCTTTGGCCGAGCTATTTATGGCGCGGAGTATTAGTTACGCTTGACAGAGCGTCAAACAAAAGATTTAAATCATAACGACAAATAATTTTATGGAGCGAGTTGTGGATACGGAATTGTTAAAAACTTTCCTGGAAGTTAGCCGGACACGCCACTTTGGCAGAGCTGCTGAAGCGCTCTATCTGACCCAATCAGCGGTTAGTTTCCGGATCAGACAACTGGAAAATCAATTGGGTGTAAACCTGTTCACCCGACACAGAAACAATATCCGTTTAACCGCTGCAGGTGAAAAATTACTGCCTTACGCTGAAACGCTGATGAATACGTGGCAAGCCGCACGTAAGGAGGTTGCGAATACCTCGCGGCATAACGAGTTTTCTATTGGTGCCAGCGCATCCCTCTGGGAATGCATGCTTAATGGCTGGCTGGGGCGTTTGTACCAATCCCAGGAGCCGCAATCCAGCCTGCAGTTTGAAGCGAGGATCGCTCAGCGACAGTCGTTAGTAAAACAGCTCCATGAACGACAGCTTGATCTACTGATTACTACCGAAACGCCCAAAATGGACGAATTTAGCAGCCAACTGTTGGGATATTTCACGCTGGCGCTCTATTGCAGTTCTCCTTCGCAAACCAAGGATGAACTGAATTATCTGCGTCTGGAATGGGGACCTGACTTTCAGCAACACGAAGCGGGATTGATTGCGGGAGATGAAGTGCCGGTACTCACCACCAGTTCGGCAGAATTGGCCAGGCAGCAACTTTCAGTCCTTAGAGGCTTTAGCTGGCTTCCGGTCAGTTGGGCTAAAGGTAAAAGCGATCTCCATACGGTTACTGACAGTACAACCCTTTCGCGCCCGTTATATGCAGTTTGGCTGCAAAACAGCGATAAACATGCACTGATTTGCGACTTGCTGAGAACGAATATTCTGGAAGATTAAAGAAAATACGGGCAAGGATGCCGGGAATAAAACAACTGGAAGGCACAGCGCAAATTGCAGATAAAAAAAATCCTTAGCAAGAATGCTAAGGATTGTTTCTGGCAGGGGCGGAGAGACTCGAACTCGCGACACCCGGTTTTGGAGACCGGTGCTC
>OGST01000694.1_pt1 | contig 12933 bp, 9 predicted proteins | sample 1574021 | NCBI WGS metagenome assembly OGST01 (sample SAMN03295847, study PRJEB24534) | human gut metagenome | isolation source: fecal sample 7 from infant 6 | host: Homo sapiens | place: USA: Pittsburgh, PA | collected 2014-07 | reverse complement strand
TAACGCTCTACGGGGCGTTGTTGTCTGGTGAGGATGCGATGATTATCTATTTACATGGTTTTGACTCAAACAGCCCCGGTAACCATGAGAAGGTGCTACAGCTTCAGTTTATTGACCCCGATGTCCGGTTGATTAGCTACAGCACGCGGCATCCTAAACATGATATGCAGCATTTGTTAAAAGAAGTCGATAAAATGTTGCAGCTAAGCGCCGACGAACGACCCCTCATTTGCGGCGTGGGTCTCGGTGGTTTCTGGGCGGAGAGAATTGGCTTTCTTTGCGATATTCGCCAGGCCGTTTTCAACCCCAACCTGTTTCCTGATGAAAACATGGAAGGCAAGATTGACCGGCCGGAAGAGTATGCGGATATCGCCACCAAGTGCGTGAATAATTTCCGTGAAAAAAACCGCGACCGCTGCCTGGTGGTGCTGTCACGACAGGATGAAGCGCTGGATAGCCAGCGTTCTGCGGACCTGCTGCACCACTACTATGAGATCATCTGGGATGAAGAACAGACCCACAAGTTTAAAAATATCTCCCCGCATCTCCAGCGAATAAAAGCCTTCAAAACCCTCGGCTGATCGCTCCCGGCCCGCAATGTGAAAACAATGCGGGCTTTTTTTATCCATTTCTGCGATTGCGCGCTCAAAAAATATGCAGTAAAACTTGATGCATATCAATTTTGGTATGACCAATGCACCGTTCATGTTATTCTCGATCTCGCTGAATGGTTTCAATGCCGTAACCTGTTGTTAATTAAAGGCTATATCAATAACTTTTAATTAACAATTGGTTAATAATTTTAGGGGGTCGCGTGACTACACCATTGAAAAAAATAGTGATTGTGGGTGGTGGTGCCGGTGGGCTGGAGCTGGCTACCCAGCTGGGTAAAAAGCTGGGCCGCAATAAGAAAGCCAAAATTACGCTGGTCGATCGTAACCACAGCCACCTGTGGAAACCGCTGCTGCATGAAGTAGCGACTGGTTCACTTGATGAAGGTGTAGACGCGCTGAGCTACCTGGCCCACGCCCGTAACCACGGCTTCCAGTTCCAGCTGGGGTCAGTGGTAGATATTAACCGCGAGACCAAAACGATCGCCCTTGCTGAACTGCGTAACGAAAAGGGTGAGCTGCTGGTACCTGAACGTAAGCTGCCTTACGACACGCTGGTGATGGCGCTGGGAAGTACCTCTAACGATTTCAATACGCCAGGGGTTAAAGAAAACTGCATTTTCCTCGACAACCCGCACCAGGCGCGTCGTTTCCATCAGGAAATGCTGGATCTGTTCCTCAAGTACTCGGCGAATCTTGGGGCGGACGGTAAGGTGAATATCGCCATCGTAGGCGGCGGCGCAACCGGCGTTGAGCTGTCGGCCGAGCTGCATAACGCGGTGAAGCAGCTGCACAGCTACGGCTATAAAGGTCTGACTAACGAAGCTCTGAACGTGACGCTGGTTGAAGCCGGCGAGCGTATTCTGCCGGCACTGCCGCCGCGTATCTCCGGCGCGGCGCACAACGAGCTGACCAAGCTGGGCGTTCGCGTTTTGACCAAAACCATGGTCACCAGCGCCGATGCTAACGGTCTGCACACGAAAGAAGGCGAATTTATTAACGCGGATCTGATGGTCTGGGCGGCCGGCATTAAAGCGCCGGACTTCATGAAAGAGATTGGCGGCCTGGAAACCAACCGCATTAACCAGCTGGTGGTTGAGCCGACGCTGCAAACCACTCGCGACGAGGATATCTACGCCATTGGCGACTGTGCCTCCTGCGCCCGTCCTGAAGGCGGTTTTGTCCCACCGCGCGCTCAGGCTGCGCACCAGATGGCGACCTGCGCTCTGCACAACATTCTGGCGCAGATGAAAGGTAAACCCCTTAAAGCCTATACCTATAAGGATCACGGTTCGCTGGTGTCGCTCTCCAACTATTCCACCGTGGGCAGCCTGATGGGCAACCTGATGCGCGGTTCAATGATGATTGAAGGGCGCATTGCGCGTTTCGTCTATATCTCTCTGTACCGTATGCACCAGATTGCGCTGCACGGTTACTTCAAAACCGGCCTGATGATGCTGGTAGGGCGTATCAACCGTATTATTCGCCCGCGTCTGAAGCTGCATTAATGTTGTTCGGGCGGCAGAGCCAAAAGGTGCTGTCGCCCGGATCCCTCCGCTAAGCTTTCCCCCGGAAATATCCAGAATATCCTCCTGTCTTTTCCTTAAAACCCCCTCAGATTTCTCCGAATCACCTTGATTTGCCGTACGTTCACGCACTTTTCATCCGCTTTCTTATTTGCAAGGCTTATGGCTGAGCGGCAAACTTAGCGGTAATAGCAACAAAGGAGGATGTCCCGTGAATAAATCTATGTTGGCGGGTATAGGGATTGGCGTGGCTGCCGCGCTGGGCGTTGCAGCCGTTGCCGGTCTTAACGTGTTAGATCGCGGACCGCAGTATGCGCAGGTGGTGTCCAGTACGCCGATAAAAGAGAGCATTAAAACCCCGCGTAAAGAGTGCCGAAACGTCACCGTTACTCATCGTCGCCCGGTGCAGGATGAAAACCGTATTGCCGGTTCAGTCTTAGGCGCAGTGGCTGGCGGGGTGATTGGTCATCAGTTCGGCGGCGGCCGCGGCCGCGACGTTGCCACCGTCGTGGGCGCGCTGGGCGGCGGCTATGCTGGTAACCAGATTCAGGGCTCAATGCAGGAAGGGGACACCTACACAACCACGCAGCAGCGCTGTAAAACGGTGTATGACAAATCGGAAAAAATGCTCGGCTATGACGTCACTTACAAAATCGGCGACCAGCAGGGCAAAATCCGTATGGATCGCGACCCCGGCGCGCAAATCCCGCTGGACAGCAATGGTCAACTGATTCTGACTAACAAAGCGTAAAAAAGATGTTTATCTCTATTAGCCCCTCAGTCGCTCAGGCCGAGGGGCTTTTTTTATCAGAAGCTCAGTGCGTAGTTCAGGCCAAAGGTACGGCCGCGACCTTTATATTCGTACAGAGAGCTGCTGCCGTAGGTTGGGCTGTAGAGCAGCGGCGCGCGCTGGCCCCAGACGGTGACATAATCTTCATTAAGCAGGTTCTCGATACTGAAGGTCAGTTTGCCAAGAGGTAGCGCGTAGCTGCCGATAAAGTCCACGGTATTATAACCATCAAGCTTATTGCCGCTGGCATCGCTGAGATCGAATACCTGTTGGCTCTGTACCCGCAGCGACCACGGTTCGGGCGCCCAGCCAACCCAGGCGGTGGCTTTTGACGGCGAGGCGAGCGTCACGTCCCACTTCTGCCAGCTACCGTCACTCTTCACCTGAGATTTCAGCACGTTAAAGTTAGCTCCGGCGCTCCAGTCGCTATTCGGGAAGAAGTAATCTACGGCCCCTTCAAGGCCGTAAATACGGCGTTTATCGGACTGCACGTCGATGGTCATGTCGGTACGGTTAACGACAATCGTCTTATCGGAGGTCGAATAGTATGCCGCCAGCTGGGTGCGCAGGTTATCACCGGTATAGCGCCAGCCCAGTTCGTAAGAGTTGACTTTGATCCCCTGCAGCGGCGAGTCGCCGACGTTAACGCTGGAGAGAAGCGGGAGATGGCCGTTGACCGCCGCGCCATACTTGCCGATGCCGTAGTATTTCCCCGGGTCCGGTAGCTCAACGCCCTGAGAGAAGTTAAACCAGGTTTGCTGGCGGTCGGTGAGATGAGCAACGATCCCGGCGTTAAACAGGAAGTTATCGTAATCGGTTTTTCCGCCCGGAATGGCATCCGCCGAGCTGACCTTACCGCCGGCGACATCCTGCTGCTGGGCATAGCCAACAAAGTCATCGACCCGGTTTTCCGTCCACTGGTAACGTACGCCGCCGCTGAGGGTGAAAATATCGTTCAGATCGTAGCTGGACTGCAGGAACGGCGCCAGATTGGTAATGCTGTAGCCGGGATAACGGCCAGTGGTATAGATTGCCTGGTTATTCAGGCCGCCGGAAGACATTGACCGATTCAGATCGAAGAACATCTGATTGGCGTTGAACGTTTCGTGGTCCGCATCCAGCCCCCAGGTCAGGTCCCATCCGTCCAGCGGCTGGCTGTTAAGGGTGACTTTCGCCCCGTATTGATCGGTATCCTGTTTTGAGGATGAGAAGCTGCTAACCAGGCCTTTGCTCAGCGTAGGGAAGGGATAAAAGGTCAGGGACTCATCGCGATAATAAACCTGACTGACGAGGTTCTGGCCAAGGAAATCGGCATCGGAATACTGCAGGCTAATGAGGTGACGCTCGGTGCCGGGTACGCGGTCCGAGTTCAGACCATCGGTGGTAAAGGCCTTGCCGTCGCCGGTCACCGCCGACATATTTTTCCCCAGGTACAGGCCATAATCGTCGCCCTGGCTTTTATAATACTGCGTAACCAGCTGCAGCTGACGGTTATCGTCAATTTCAATGGTTCCCGTCCCCATGACGTCGAGGCGATCGGAATGCTGCAGGCCGGTCTGGGTATTATCCAGGATTAGCGGATCGTGGTTACCGTCATACCAGCCGCCGAAGCGCTGATAAGCGACCGACAAACGACCGGAAGCGTGGTCGGTACCGCCGCTGACCGCTGCCGCCACGCGTTCATCGCGATCGTTGCTATTAGCAAAGCCGGATTTGCCTCCCAGTTCCAGATCGACCTGACGCTCTTGTTGTCCCTTTTTGGTGACGATATTGATAAGACCACCGGTACTGCCGCCGCCGTAGAGCGAGGTGGCGCCGGAGATCACCTCAATGTGTTCAATGTTAAACGGATCGATTGAATCCAGCTGGCGACTGTCGGTACGGGAGGAGTTAAGGCGAACGCCATCGATCAGGACGACGATCGCGCGGCCGCGCATGTTCATGCCGTAGTTGGTGCGTCCCTGGCTGCTGACGTCGATGCCAGGGATCAGCTGCGCAAGCACATCTTTAAATTCTTTACCGCCCTGTACCTGCTGTTCAATCTCCTGGCCTTCAATGACCCAGGTGGTCTGCGCCATTTCAGCGACGGTGCGATGCGTTCGGTTAGCGCTGACGATCATATTGTCATCAGCGGCCCAGGCGGGCAGGGCGGTTGCCAGCAGCAGTGGGTTGAGTACCCAGAGACGCTTGTTCATGCTCATTCCTTTTATGAGTTTATGCCCGTCATTCTTCAAGTCGCAGGTGTTGGCTTTGGATTACTCGGCCCATCCATGGCGCTGGCCCCTACGGGGCCAGCACTAGCGCAGTTCAAGGCACAAGTACCTTGTCCTGCAACTCGAATTAGTTAGGGCTAACGATATCGTTGTTTTAATTTTCCGGTACGGGTGTACCGGTTGTTACAGGGTGAAATAAACAGAAATGTTTAAGGCTGAATTCTGCCCGTATTGATTATTGTTATCAATATCATTCTCGAGAAAAAAAGAAATAAACGACTGAAAACATGACGTAATGTGTGGGTAAGGCGGGGATAAAACCGGTGGAGTGCCCACCGGTAGAGAAGAAATTAGCGCTGAAGAACCTGGGGCCACAATCGCAGCGTGGTCTCGGCAATTTGCATGATTTTAGTGAAATCGGCGCCTTCGCGGGCGCTGATGGACATCCCCTGCAGTATACAGTTCAGGAACTGCGCCAGCTGATGAACATCGCCGTCTGGCGGCAGTTCGCCGCGCAGCTGCCGCTGCTGGAGAAAATGAGTGAGCGTCTGTTCCTGCATCGCGTGCCGCGACTTCACGGTATTGGCGATATCGGTTGAGGAGGCCGCCAGCGCCGCAGAGGTATTGATCATAAAACAGCCTGCCGGCGTCTCTTTGCTGGTGAAGCAGGTCGCGACGGCGGTGAAATAATCGCGCAAGGCCCGATCGACGGTTTTCTCGTCGTCAAACAAAAGCGCCTCATGCCTGGCGGCAAAACGCGAGATGTAGCGATCCAGCACCGCCCGAAACAACCCCTCTTTATTCACGAATTCGGCATAAAGCGTTGGCGCTTTTGCGCCCGTCGCTTCGACCAGATCGGCGAGAGAGGTGGCTTCATAGCCGTGCTGCCAGAAGAGTGTCATGGCCTTATCCAGCGCCGCTTCCCTGTCGAACACTTTAGGTCGGCCACGGCTTTTTTTCGTGCAACTTTGAACGTCAGTTGTCATGGTGCCGCTGTACCTGTGTTGGTGTGTTGAAGAAGCATTATAAAAATAAAGCTGATGGGCTGCCAGCGATGCAGGCCTAAAAATAAATAATTCATATATGTATGAATTTTAAGCTGTTTGTAAATAGTTAAACGAACGTTATAAAAATAGTTTGACGTGTGATGTGGATCACATTATTATTTACCTATCGATCGTTAAGTAAATGCGTTCGTCCCTACAAAAATATTCATCTGCACAGGTTTAATAATCATGAAAAATGTTAAAACATTAACCATCGCCGCTGTTCTCAGCTCGCTCTCTTTCGCCAGCTTTGCCGCTGTTGAAGTTCAATCCACTCCGGCGGGCCAGCATAAAATCGGTACCGTTTCCGCCTCTGCTGGCACCAACCTGGGTTCTCTGGAAGATCAGCTGGCGCAAAAAGCGGAAGAGATGGGTGCAACCTCTTACCGTATCACTTCAGTAACCGGTCCAAATACCCTTCACGGAACCGCGGTTATCTATAAATAATTTAGCACCACCCCTGTTTTGCCACTGACCACGCGCGGTTCTGACCCCCTTCAGCTGACCGCGCGAAGTAAGAAGTAAGTTATTCCCTGCTGAGACGCGGCGCCCACCCCTTTATGGCGCCGCGAAACGCAGTAAAGCTGTACTCTGTTTGATTATTGCCATAAAAAAACCGCCTCAGTGAACTGAAGGCGGTTTTTTTACGTCCGTTAGCGGATGAACTATAGCGACTGTTCGCTGGCCCGAGGGTGACGGGTCACATCAACCGGCATACCGGAGCGCAGCATCATTGCACGTTCCATCACTTCGGTATCGGTCAACTGCGCCTGTTTGAAAGCCTGCATGCTGTCAGTGAGCGTAATCGGCAGGGTCTGCGGATCGTCGTCAATATGCTTTGACAGCGGCTGGTGCACTTCTACCAGACGGGTACCGTTCGGCTCAACGGATACCTTAATGGGCGTATTGATTATCGTCACTCGGGTGCCCGGGCTAATTTCATTGTACAACGCTTTGATATCATCATCGCGCAGACGAATACAGCCGGAGCTTACGCGCATGCCGATACCGAAATCGGCGTTGGTGCCGTGTAGCAGGTAGACGCCGCCGTACGCTGCCAGACGAATGGCGTGGTGGCCCATCGGATTATCCGGCCCGGCGGGCATAACGGCAGGCAGGTCAATGCCCATCGCCTTATAGCGGGCGCGAATATTGGCCGTAGGCGTCCAGGTTGGGTTGGCGCGTTTGTCGGATACGGTGGTGACCATCGTTGGGGTGATGGTATCACCGCCGAGCTGGCCGATGCCGATAGGGTACACGGTCACTTCATTTTTGCCCGGCGGATAGTAATAGAGACGAAGTTCGGCCAGGTTAAGGACTAACCCTTCTCGTGTCGCGTCGGGCAGCAGAGTTTGCAGCGGGATGGTCAGTACGCTACCGGCTCGCGGAACGTAAGGATCCACGCCGGGGTTCGCCTGAAGCAGGGCCAGAAAACCGACGTTGTACTTCTTAGCGATCGCTTCCAGCGAGCCGCCATTATTCTCGACCACGTGGAACTGGTTCTGCCCGACCAGACGGCTGCCCGGAGGCGGCAGGGGCCAGGTATTGGCGCGAGCGGGCAGCGCCAGCGCGGTGGCGATAGCCATCATCCCCAGCCAGAAAGAAAGTCGCGAAAAGCTCTTCATCACCTTAATTCCATATTAAGTAAGTGGTTATTTTTATACGAAAAGTCCCTGAGATTATGGTCGAACGAGTGTGTGGAAGTGCAGAGGGATTGCAAAATGTTTGTAAATTTTGCCGAATATGAGGGGGCCGGGATACGACGCGCGGATCGTATCCCGGGCACCGTTAAGCGGTGGCGTTCTCTTCCAGCTGAAGCATAAACTGGCGCACCCAGTCCATCCGCGTTTTACGCTCGGCGAGGTCCTGCGTAAATTTGAGGCGCGTCGGGCCATCCAGTCGATAGTGCTGCGGCTGCTTCTGCAGCAGGCCAATCAGCCATATCGGATTAACGTTATTCTTCTCGTTAAACTCAATGGTGCCGCCTTTTTCGTTGCTCTCAAGCTTGCGGATCCCCAGCTTCTGCGCCTGCTGGCGCAGCCGGGCGATATCGAGCAGATTGCGGGCCGGATCCGGCAGCAGGCCAAAACGATCGATAAGTTCGACTTTGATCTCCTCCAGCTCATTCTCACTCTTCGCGCTGGCAATGCGTTTGTAGAACGACAGGCGAGTATTCACATCCGGGATAAAGTCGTCTGGCAGCAGCGACGGCATCCGTAGCTCAACTTCGGTTTGCTGGCTGGTGAGATCTTCCAGCGAGGGCTCGCGCCCGGCCTTCAGCGCGTCAACGGCGTTTTCCAGTAGCTCCATATAGAGGGAGAAGCCGATGGTTTCCATAGAACCGCTCTGATCTTCGCCCAGCAGCTCGCCCGCGCCGCGAATTTCGAGGTCATGGGTCGCCAGCGCAAAGCCAGCGCCGAGATCTTCCAGCGATGCAATAGCCTCAAGGCGTTTTTGCGCATCGGGGGTCATCGCTTTCGGATGCGGCGTCAGCAGCCAGGCATAGGCCTGATGGTGCGACCGGCCAACGCGTCCGCGTAGCTGATGCAGCTGAGCCAGGCCGAAGTGATCGGCACGCTCAATAATAATGGTGTTCGCCGTGGGTATGTCGATCCCGGTTTCGATAATGGTGGTACAGACCAGCACGTTAAAACGCTGGTGATGGAAATCGTTCATCACCCGCTCGAGCTCGCGCTCGCGCATCTGTCCATGACCGATGGTAATGCGCGCTTCCGGCACCAGCTCCGCCAGCCTCTCGGCGGCTTTCTGGATGTTTTCCACGTCATTATAGAGGTAGTAAACCTGGCCGCCGCGCAGCACCTCACGCAGGATCGCCTCGCGTACCACCAGCGCGTCATATTCGCGAACGAAGGTTTTGACCGCCAGACGGCGGGCGGGCGGCGTGGCGATGATCGAAAGATCGCGCATACCGCTCATCGCCATATTCAGCGTGCGCGGAATAGGCGTCGCGGTCAGGGTCAGGATATCGACGTCGGCGCGCATTGCCTTGATGCGCTCTTTGTGACGCACGCCAAAGCGGTGCTCTTCATCAACAATCAGGAGACCGAGATCGCGCAGCTTAACGTCCGGCTGCAGCAGTTTATGGGTGCCGATAAGAATATCGATTTTTCCTTCCGCGACTTGCTCAAGGATCTGCGCCTGCTCTTTGGCGCTGCGAAAGCGCGAAAGCATCTCAATACGCACCGGCCAGTTAGCAAAGCGATCGCGGAAGTTATCGAAGTGCTGCTGGGCGAGCAGGGTGGTTGGCACCAGCACCGCCACCTGCTTATGGTTTTCGACCGCCAGGAAAGCGGCGCGCATCGCCACTTCCGTTTTGCCGAAGCCAACATCGCCGCACACCAGACGGTCCATCGCCAGAGGCTGGCACATATCGCTCAGGACGGCGTTAATAGCCTGCGCCTGGTCGGGCGTGGTCTCGAACGGGAAACTGTCGCAAAACAGCTGATACTGCTGTTTATCATGTTTAAACGCATAGCCGGCTTTCGCCGCGCGCTGGGCATAGATATCCAGCAGCTCGGCGGCCACGTCGCGCACTTTCTCGGCCGCTTTCTGCCGCGCTCGCGCCCAGACGTCGCCGCCCAGTTTATGCAGCGGCGCATTCTCTTCCGCCCCGCCCGCATAGCGGCTAATCAGATGCAGTGAGGACACCGGGACGTACAGTTTGGCGTCGTTGGCGTAGGTCAGCATCAGGTATTCGCCATTAATGCCGCCCGCTTCAAGGGTCGTCATTCCGGCATAGCGCCCAACTCCATGCTCCAGATGCACCACCGGCTGACCGATATGCAGCTCCGCCAGGTTACGAATCAACGTATCCGGATTGATGGTGCGGCGTGAATCCTGACGACGGCGGGCAACGCGCTCGCCCAGCAGGTCGCTTTCGCAAATCAGCGCCAGGTTGCGCTGGCTATCAATAAAGCCATGCTCGGCGGCGCCGATCATCAAATAGCGGCCGTTACCCGTCGCCTCTTCAAGACGCAAAATATGCTTTGGCGCGATCTTGATGCGGGCCAGCATTTCACCGAGTGCTTCGCGGCGTCCCTCGCTCTCAACCGAGAAAATCACCGGCCCGCTAAAGGATTCGAGGAATCGGCGCAGGTTATCCAGCGGCGCTTTGTTCTGCGCCTGAATCGCCAGCTCGGGTAATTTTTGATAGCCGAGATTGGTATTAGCGGCCTTCTCCGCCAGGCGTTCGGTTTTGAGCTGCACGCGCGGCCATTTTTTCAGCTCGCTGAACAGTTCATCGCTGCGCAACCACAGCTGCTCCGGCGGCAAAAGCGGACGCATCGGATCAACGCCGCGATTTTCAAAGCGAGCGCGGGTTTCATTCTGGAAGCGTTCGGCGCTGGCTTCGAGATCGCCGGTGTTGACGATCAGCGTTTTCGCCGGGAAATAGCTGAACAGCGGCGGCAGCGGTTCGTTAAAGAACAGAGGCTGCCAGTATTCGATCCCCGCAGGCAGCGTGCCTTTACTGACCTGCTGATAAACATGCTCGGCGTCGCGCTTAACCTCGAAGCGGTCGCGCCACTGGCTGCGAAACAGCTCGATAGCGGCCTGGTCGGTCGGAAATTCGTGCGCCGGAAGCAGGTTGATACTGGCGACTTCCTCCAGCGTTCGCTGGCTGTCGACGTCGAACAGACGCAGGCTATCGATCTCATCATCAAAAAAATCGAGACGGTAGGGCTGCTCGCTGCCCATCGGGAACAGATCAAGCAATGCGCCGCGCGTGGCGTACTCGCCGTGCTCCATGACCTGATCGACGTGACGATAGCCGGCGCTATCCAGCTGCGAGCGCAGCGCATCCCGCGACAGCCGCTGGCCTTTTTTCATCACCAGCGCGTGGCCGTGGAGGAAATTATGCGGACAGACGCGCTGCATGAGAGTGCTGACCGGGACGATCAGCACGCCGCGTTCCATGGTCGGGAGCTGGTACAGGGTGGCGAGACGTGAAGAGATAATATCCTGGTGCGGAGAGAAGCTATCGTAGGGGAGCGTTTCCCAGTCCGCCAGGCCTGCTACCATGCTGTCGGTAAACTGCCTGATTTCATCATTCAGACGCAGGGCGTTCTGCATATCGGGGGCTATCAGTACCACCGGGCCGCCGTGGCGCTCGGCCATTTCAGCCACCAGAGTGGCGCAGGCCGCGCCGGTCAGTTCGCCAAGCTGGCGCTGATCGCCGGCTTTAACCGGCAGAGAGTATCGGTATTGTTCAGGCATAGACGGTATCATGATCTCTTGAGGATTCGCTCTGCCGATATGGAGGGCAACTCGCTGATATTCAATAGTCTGATTATCCGCGATCGACCAGGATTCGCCAACCCGTATCGCAAATGTCATGTTACGGACGAAAATGTAACGAACTCCGATAAGCGTAAAGTTAAATAACGACTTATGTTTCTATGTTGTTGTTTATATTGATTTTTTACTGATTTTGCCAATAAAATCTACAGGTTTCAGTCATTTACGCTGCTCATAATCGCTTATATACTCGGACATCGGCTATCAGCAATCAGATGGATTACATGTATCAACCTGCCGCACTTTTTATCGGCCTTCGCTATATGCGCGGGCGCGCAGCCGACCGCTTCGGTCGTTTCGTCTCCTGGCTTTCCACTATTGGCATTACGCTTGGCGTGATGGCGCTGGTGACCGTTCTTTCGGTGATGAACGGCTTTGAGCGCGAGCTGCAAAACAACATCCTGGGGCTGATGCCGCAGGCCATTCTCAGCGCACAGCAGGGGTCTATAAACCCGCAAAAACTGCCGGAAAGCACAGCCAGACTACAGGGCGTCATCCGCGTGGCGCCGCTGACCACCGGCGATGTGGTGCTGCAAAGCGCCCGCAGCGTAGCGGTTGGCGTGATGCTCGGCATCGACCCGGCGCAAAAAGATCCATTGAGCCCTTATCTGGTTAACGTGAAGCAGAGCGATCTGCAGGCCGGAAAATATAACGTCATCCTGGGTGAGCAGCTGGCAGGGCAGTTGGGGGTCAACCGCGGCGATCGGATCCGCGTGATGGTGCCTTCCGCCAGCCAGTTTACCCCGATGGGGCGGCTTCCCAGCCAGCGCCTGTTCAACGTGATCGGTACCTTTGCCGCCAGCAGCGAAGTCGATGGCTATCAGATGTTGACCAATATCGACGATGCTTCTCGCCTGATGCGTTACCCCCAAGGGAACATTACCGGCTGGCGTCTGTGGCTGAGTCAGCCTCTGCAGGTCGACACGCTCAGCCAGCAGAAACTGCCGGAAGGCACCAAATGGCAGGACTGGCGCGAGCGAAAAGGCGAACTGTTCCAGGCCGTGCGGATGGAAAAAAATATGATGGGCCTGCTGCTGAGCCTGATTATCGCCGTGGCCGCCTTTAACATCATTACTTCTCTGGGCATGATGGTTATGGAAAAACAGGGTGAAGTGGCGATCCTGCAGACCCTCGGCCTGACGCCGCGGCAGATCATGCTGGTATTTATGGTCCAGGGGGCCAGCGCCGGGATCGTCGGTGCGCTGCTCGGCGCCGGGCTGGGCGCGCTGCTTGCCAGCCAGCTCAATAATTTAATGCCGATTATCGGCGCGTTCCTCGACGGCGCCGCGCTGCCGGTGGCTATTGAGCCGCTGCAGGTCATCGTCATTGCCCTCGTGGCCATGGCGCTGGCATTACTCTCTACGTTGTATCCTTCATGGCGCGCTGCCGCCACTCAACCCGCTGAGGCTTTACGTTATGAATAAGATCCTG
>OGST01000670.1_pt1 | contig 13548 bp, 10 predicted proteins | sample 1574021 | NCBI WGS metagenome assembly OGST01 (sample SAMN03295847, study PRJEB24534) | human gut metagenome | isolation source: fecal sample 7 from infant 6 | host: Homo sapiens | place: USA: Pittsburgh, PA | collected 2014-07 | reverse complement strand
GCTGACGCCTGAGGGAAAAGCCATATTAAAAAGGCTCACTCAGGTGATTGAGACCTATCAGGCGCGCGTATCGCAAAACATCGCGCCGGAACATATCGACATTTTCAGCGCCACCCTGAATCAATTCGCCTGCAATTTGCGGACTATCCGCGAAGAAGATAACAAGACCGAAAAATAATGACCCCTGAACAAAAGTTTGCCCGCTGGGTAAGGGTGAGTATTGCCTCTTTCCTGCTGATGTTTGTCTACTTTATCGTCGCGGATATCTGGATCCCGCTGACGCCGGACTCCACCGTGATGCGCGTGGTGACGCCGGTTTCTCCGCGCGTCTCCGGCTATGTGGCGGCGGTACATGTCCACAACAACAGCCAGGTGAAAAAAGGCGATCTGCTGTTTGAGCTCGACGACACGCCGTTTCGCAATAAAGTGGAAGCGGCGCAAATCGCACTTGAGCAGGCACGCCTTTCCAACGACCAGCTGGATGCGCAGATCGCCGCCGCGCAGGCCAGCCTGAAAACCGCCGTGCTGACCGCGCGTAACGACAAAGTGACCTTCGATCGCTACCAGAAGCTGAGCACCTTGCAGAACGTCTCGCAGGCGGATCTGGATAAGGTTCGCACCACCTGGCAGAGCAGCGAGCAGTCCGTCAGCTCCATCCAGGCCAATATCCATAACCTGCGTATTCAGCGCGGCGAGCGGGACGAGCATCGCAACGTGACGCTGCAAAAATACCGCAACGCGCTGGATGAGGCAGAGCTTAACCTCGGCTGGACGAAGGTCTACGCCCAGGCGGACGGCACGGTCAGTAACCTGCAGTTAAGCCCGGGCTTTTACGCCTCCTCGGGTTCCGCCGCGCTGGCGCTGGTGAACAACCAGATCGATATCGTGGCCGATTTTCGCGAAAAAAGCCTGCGTCACACCCATCAGGGCACCGATGCCGCCGTGGTGTTTGACGCCTTCCCGGGGCACGTTTTCCGCGCCCACGTGACCAGCAGCGACGCGGGGATACTGGCGGGTCAGGAGGCCGTGAACGGCCAGCTGTCCGAACCGGAAACCTCCAACCGCTGGGTGCGTGACGCCCAGCGCATGCGCATTCACGTTGCGCTGGACGAGGCGCTGCCGAAGCATCTGCCGACCGGCGCGCGCGCGACCGTGCAGCTCTATAACAGCGAGGGGCCGTTTGCGCGCTTTTTCTCCGGGATGCAGATCCACCTGGTGAGCCTGCTTCACTATGTCTATTAGCACCCTGGCGCGGGTGTTTACCCCGCACGGCAACATCGTCTATACGGCAAACGACTTTCGCCAGACCCTGCGTATCGTCTTCGCCGGGATGATTGCGCTGAGCATCTCCAGCTTTTACAACACCAGCTACGGCGTATTTTTCGTGGTCTATCCGATCATGCTCCTGTCGCTGGTGCCGGTGTTTAACCGCCACGTGGCGAAGCAGTTTATCTTCAGCGCCGCGCTAAACTGCGTCGAAATGATCTTCATTATCGGCTATCTGTCGCATTGGCCGGTCATTATGACGCTGGTGGTGTTCGCCCTGTACGTGATGCGCTTTCGCTTTATGAGCAAGGGGCCGCTGTTCCTGTTTGGCTCAATGGGCGTGGTGTGCCAGAGCGTGATGCTCAACTTTATGAGCTACCCCACCACCAGCTGGCACACGCTGCTGTTTTCCAACATCGAAGCGAGCGTGATGGCGGTGTGCCTGAGCGCGCTGATGAACTATCTCCTGCCTGACGTGGAGCCCCGCAGGCCGCCGCCGCTGATTGAGAAAGACGATGCCCGCGTGCGCCACGAGTCGCTGCTCTCCGGCACCGTCGCGACGCTGATATTCGTGGTGTTTCAGATTAGCGACTTAAGCGATTCGCTTTCGGCGCTGATGGCGGGGATTTTGATCCTGTTCCCGATGCACTATCGCGGTTCGGTGATGAGCTCTATCTGGCGCGTGGTCGGCGTGGTGCTGGGCTGTCTTTACATTCTGGTGGTGCAGCTGATCCTCTACGATCACAGCAGCCATATGCTGTTGATGATGCCCCTGATCGGCCTCGGGCTGGCGTTTGGCGCGCGACTCCACGTGATGGAAAAGGTGGGCGCGGGCGTGGGGTTTTCCAGCATCACCACCATCGGCATTATGTTCGGGCAGAACATGCACCCGGACACTGACCTGGTGTTCAGCGATCTCTATCGCATCACTTCCGTCACCTTTTCGCTGGTCGCAACGCTGACGATGGTCTTCCTGGTGCACCTGATCCTCAATCGCTTCGAAGCGACGCGCTACGTCATCGCGCCGCCCAAGGTAGATTAATGTCCCAGCACGGCAGGCAGCTGCGAGAGTAAAAACAGGATCAGGCCAATCGTCCCGCCGACCAGCGTGCCGTTGACGCGGATGAACTGCAGATCTTTACCGATGTTCAGCTCAATCTGGCGTGACATGTCTTTGGCGTCCCAGCTTTTGACCGTGTCGCTGATGTGGCGCGTCAGGAAGGCGGCAAAATCCGGCGCGAGGCGGTGCGCGGCCTGCTCCAGATGCTCGTTCAGCGACGCCCGCAGGCTGGCGTCGTTAGACAGCGTTTCGCCAAACCACAGCCCGGCGTTGGCGATGCGCTGCTTCACGCGCGAATCCTCGCTTTGCATATCCGCTTTCAGCCACTGGCGCAGGTCAGCCCACATCTCTCCCAGATAGCGGTTAAACGCCTCATCGTTTTTGAGGTAGTGCTTGATGTTGTCGGCTTTCGCCGCCATCTCCGGATCGTTTTTCAGGTTGTCGATAAGCTTCAGCGTGGCGCGGTCGAACGCCTGGCGGATCTGGTGCGTGCGGTCGTGGCTGATATCGTCCAGCAGCGTGTTCACCGCGTTCGACACCATCTCCGCGCTTTGATCGCCCAGCCACTCGGTGGGCAGCACCATCGCTTTGCGCGGATGCTCGGTCTTCAGCCAGTGGACAATCTGATCGGCAATAAAGTCCCGCGTGCTCTCCCGCTGAATCAGGGTAATCAGACGGTTGATGATCGCATCCAGCAGCACCTGGTGGCGGTTGTTTTTGGTCATGCTCTCCAGCATCACTGCGCTGGTTTCGGTGAAATCAACCTTGTCGATGGCCTTATGCACCGCCCGTTTGAGCAGGCGCTGAATGCGCCCGTCGTCCGTGAGTTCGAGAAAACCGCTCATCACCTGCATCAAATGCAGCCCGACGCGCTGGGCGTTGTCGGGCTTGCTGAACCAGGCGCCGATCATCTGCGCAGGTTCATAGCGGCGAATCAATGCGACCAGCGACTGGGTATCAAGAAACTTCTCCTGCACAAACTGGCCGAGATTGTCGCCGATACGGTCTTTATTGCGCGGGATAATTGCCGTATGGCGCGAGATAAATGGAATGGGCACCCGGCGGAACAGCGCAACCACGGCAAACCAGTCTGCGAGCGCGCCGACCATCGCCGCCTCGGCAATGGCCTTTACGCCGCGCACCCAGAAGGTCTGCGGCAGGAACAGGGTGGTGATAAACGCCGCGGCGGCAATCAGCAGCAGCGACAGCGCCAGCAGCTTGGCGCGTTTGAGTTCAGCTATTTTTTCCATGGGTTAAGGATAGAGGGAAGTTCACCAAAAATGCAAAGCTGGTGTAAGGGGGAGACTCATTCTCAGTGTGAACAAATGGCGTCTATATAAAAAATATATACATCTAAATTATCTATTATTAATTTTTCTATATTTTTTGTGCTTATTTATTTTCGGACGTAATTTTTTGTGACCGTCGTAGTCATTTTAACGCTCTCATTAGCCATAAGATAAAAGACTATTTATGAAAGGAGACGGTATTGATGACATGGAAGTATAAAGTTTCGACAGGGGTATTGAGTCATAATGGTGTGTTTGTCGCTAACTGCTACAGCGGAGCGGGTGAATCGAAAGATAAGCCAGAGTGTGAAGGTCAACGAAACAGAGGCCCCATTCCCAGAGGTATTTATTTTATTGCCGGGTGGAATAATCATAAAAGTGCAGAGGCTATTATTCTTGAACCTATAGCGGGGACCAATACCTTTGGTAGAGATCATTTTCAAATTCATGGGGATAAAAAAGGTCAACCGCCAGGCTCAGCATCAGCTGGTTGCATCATTATGAACGGTCAGGACAAGCGCCATATGATTTATGATTCGGGTGACACAATTCTGGTGGTGCGATCATGAAATATATCATTGTGCTCTTATTGTACTTCCCGTTGGCTTTATTTGCCAAAAGTCACACTCCAGAGCAACTTTTGCAGATGATAAACGAGAAAGGTGCCTGGCATGTAGTTGCACAATTATATGCTAATGATAGCGATGAGTCGGAATGGTGGAATCATGTTATCCCAGAGATTAGCAAAGGAAACCAGAAATGGTTAGCTGTCGCGAGTGCTCTTGAGCCGGGCGTGGACGCCAGTACGGCTGAAGACTTAAAAGCAGCGCTTTCTGAAGCTATCCCTCATAATCCTGCAGGCGTTTTAGCCATTTTAAAAGACGATAAACCGTTGCTCACTATTGAACAAGTCTGCGCTTTTGCTAATTTCCCTGAGACGGAAGCAGAGAGCAATAAGCTTTATGTAGATTCAATCAGGGAGATGTTTAAGGTTAACAGTCCGAAGGGTAAAAAATGTCTCGCCGTTATGATCGCCACCGTTGAACACTCTGTTCCATTCGATAAGGATATTTAAATGGCCATTCCGGGATATATGTCATTAACTGACGATGCGGGTAATATTATAAAAGGGAGCGTGAAAGTTACAGACCGTGAAAACCAAATTGAGGTTTTAGGGCTCTATCATAACGTAAGCTATAATTCTGACCTGCATAATGGCAGAGTGTTGAGCAAACGCCAGCATCGCCCTTTTCTCATTGAAAAGGAAATTGATGCCTCCAGCGTTTATCTCTATAAAGCGCTTAGCACGGGCGGTACGCTCAGGAAAGCAACTATCGACCTTTACAGAATCAATGATGCCGGTCACGAGGAAATCTATTTCACGATAACGCTGGAATCGGTAAAAGTCGTCACGCTGTTTTCATTAATGCATGACGTGAAAGAGACTTATCATGAAAAACAGGGGCATCTTGAGCTTGTTCTGCTTCGTTATGAAAAGATTGCCTGGCATTACCGTGACGGTAATGTTATTCATTCGGATGACTGGGATTATCGGTTAGGGGCTTGATTAATTGGCAACGGGAGACAGATGGTTTCCCGTTGCCAGAGTGCAATATCTGCTGTATATCAATCTTTTAACCGTGTTATTTGTTTTTTGTTAAAAATAGTAAAATTTAAATTCTTATAGATCTTCCCTTCACCCCAGTGGTTTGTTGTTGGGCGTACTTTACCGACAACAATAATCTCGTCTTTGGGTTCGAGGTTTTCAAAAAAGGTACTATCATTACAAGTTAAACCTGGTGCGAAAAACTCTTTGCTTTTATCCTCAAGCTCCAGTGTACATACCTCTCCTTTGAGGGTGTAGAAATTACATCTTTCACTATTAATGTATTCTTGCGATTTTTTAACCGTTATAAGAATTGCGACAGGATGAGCGATTTTTGCGGCCTTTTTAAAAAGAATGGGATAACGGTCTTCATCATAGAAAAAGTCATTCCAGCTAATTTTCTTGCCGTTATAATCTATCTTTACCAGGTCGGATAGTGTTTTCTTATCGCTGCTTTCCTCTATTTTTGCTCTGATTTTAGCAATGCCTGCAGCCGTGTTAAAGTAATCAGCGAGACACTTTTCTGTTTTCTTATATCGAATTCGCTTGCGTGCTTTCTCTTCCGGATCGGCTTCTTCCTCTGGTGTAAAACTGGCTTTTCTTAGAGCGGCGCTGGCTTCAATAAGGACGTTCATCCGGAAGATAAACGCTGAATCTTGCGCTTCGAGAAGAAGTTTTCCGTCCTCAATATTTTGTGAATGGGCTACAAGAGAAGTAATCGCTGATTTGACGCTATTTTTACAATTGAAACTATGTTCCTCATTCTTCTGTAAACGTAAAAATGCTGAAATATTCTTGCCGTTACGCTTGTGCGGCTTAACCCAACTGATTTTAGCGGGGCAGAACTCACATATCAGTCCCTCTCTATCACTCTCTTTAATATCTTTTACAGGAATGCGGGAGTGTATATTGCGCTCATCACGCGCGTAAAACATTTTTAATCCTTCGGCCATAATATGCTCCTTATAATTCCTGTCGCACTGGAAGAACAGACTTTGCCAAAATCATTTGACATATTACATTTTTATCGATCCCATATTTTCTTTAAAATTCTCTGCCTGCATCAGTACGCCCAGATAGACCTCGTCGTTTGCTACAGGAGGGAACTTATGTTTATGCAGTAAAAGAATTAACTCAACTTTAAGTTTGGCTTTGATGTCATCGCGTTTACTCCAGTCTGGGTACTTCGACGTGTTATCAACCACTGCTTTCATCTCTTTTGCAAGCGCCAGCATCTTGTCGTCTTCATAGGTAAACTGATACTTGTCTCGCATATGCGCCAGGATGTCGTAAAACGCTTTCTCTTCAATATCAATCCCTAAATCTGCATAAGTGCCCATTTCGGTTTTAATATCATAGATAATGTCGGTCATTTCCTGACTGAAATGTTCAAACTCTTCACCGTTCAGTACGTCGTCTTCCCGGCGCTCGTTATATTTGTCCATGATGGACTGGAAGCGACGGGTGAAGTTGATCCCCTGAAGCTGGTTAATTTTTTTAAAGTCGCTAATGGCTTTCTCCAGAAGCTTCTGCAGAAGCTGGATCTTTGTTGCGGGCAGCTTGATCTTATTAATACGCGCCAGATAATCCTCGTCGAAAATATCGATCGATTCCGCTTTCTTATCGCCAAGGAAAAATAGCTCTTCCACGCCATCTGCCTTTAATGCGTCAGAAATCATCTCTCGCACGCGGGCGTTCATCTGGGTAACGTCAGGTGCATCACCCTTAGTCAGCTTAAAGACAATGGAACGCACGGCAAGATAGAAATGGATATGATCACGCTCTGCCTGCGATAACGCCTCGCTGCCGCAGCAGACATCGTAGGCCGCCTTTAGGCGCTTCACCAGCCCCATAAAGCGACGTTCTATTTTCTGGGTTTGCATGACAAATTCTGCCGCCTGATTCAGACATGCCAGCTGAGCCTGAGGCTCTCCCGTAAAGTAAGCTCGGCTGTCGAAATCGTGGAACATCTGCGACATGAGGTCGAGATGGTTCTTCACCTCGATAACCGACTGCTGAATGTCCTCAAAGTTGGTAGCGTCAATACGGGAATACATCGCCAGTGCCTGGTTCATCTGGCGCTTGATGCCGATATAGTCCACCACCAGGCCTTTGCTTTTTCCTTCCAGCTTGCGGTTAACGCGGGATATGGTCTGGATCAGGTTATGTTTTTGCAGCGGCTTATCGATATAGATAGTGTCCAGTTCCGGGACGTCGAAACCGGTGAGCCACATATCGACCACAATAGCGATTTTGAAATTCGACTTCGCATTTTTGAACTGTTTATCCAGTTCTTTTCGATACTCTTTACTGCCCAACAGGTCGTATAGTTTGGCATCATCGTCTTTACCTCGCGTCATCACCATCTTGACCATTTCGGACGGTGGCAGCTCTTTCTGCTCTTGCTCGGTAAGCTCAACCCCTTCAGGGGCCTGTTTAACCTCAAACCACGCCGGACGACAGTCCTTCAACTGACGATATAAATCCCAGGCAATGTCCCGGCTGGCGCAGACAAACATTGCCTTACCTTTCACCGTTGAGCCTTCAGCGACGCGTTTTTCATAGTGTTTGGCAAAATCTTCCGCCAGCGACTTCAGGCGATCCTCATCACCGAGGATCGCGTTCATGGTGGCGCTGGCTTTTTTACTTTCGTCGATTTGCCACTCGTTAGTGCCCGCGTTAGCGCACTCTTCGTAGTACTTCTCAACCTCTTCCAGCTTGCTGGCATCCAGGATCACTTTTGCTGCGCGACCTTCATAGACGATACGTACCGTGATCTCATCCTGAACGGATTCGGTCATGGTGTAGCTGTCCACTACCGCGCCGAAGACATCCAGCGTGGCGTCTACAGGCGTGCCGGTGAAACCGACATAGGTGGCTGCTGGCAGCGAGTCGTGCAGATATTTGGCGAAGCCCCAGGTCTTGCGTACCTTTCCGCTCTCTTTATCGACGATCACTTTCTGATCCAGATTGACCTGGCTGCGGTGCGCTTCGTCAGAGATACAAATGACGTTGCTTCGCTCGGAGAGCAATTCGGTGTCTTCGGTAAATTTATGGATGGTGGTCAGGAAGACGCCGCCGCTGTTACGACCGGCCAGCTTTTCCCGCAGATCGTCGCGGCTGGTGACGGGCTCCACTGTATCGTCACCGATATAATTTTTTGCATTGCACATCTGCGTGGAGAGCTGATCGTCCAGATCGGTACGGTCAGTGATCAGCACGATGGTCGGGCTGGAAAACTCGACGCTTTTCATCAGCAGGCGGGTTAAGAACTGCATGGTGTAACTCTTACCGCAGCCCGTGGCGCCAAAGTAGGTGCCGCCTTTACCGTTACCGTAAGGTTTACGCGCTCGCTCGATGCTGTAGTAGAGCTTGCGCGCGGCGTAGTACTGCGGATAGCGGCAGCATATTTTCACTTCGTGTTTGGCTTTATCCGGGAAGCAGATAAAGTTCTTAATCACATCCAGCAGGCGTACCGGGTGAAAAAGCCCCTGAATCATTGAGTGCAGGGAAGGGATGCCGTCCTGCTCGCGGTTTTCATTACCGGTGACTTTACGCCAGGAGTAGAAATACTCGTACGGCGCGAACAGATTGCCCATGCGGTTATTCACGCCATCGCTGATGATGCACAGTGCGTTATAGACAAACAGCTGTGGAATGTCGCGACGATAGCGGGTGCATAGCTGCTTATACGCGTCGCCAATATTGGCTTCCTGCTCGCGTACGGCACTTTTAAATTCAAACACCACCAACGGCAGGCCGTTGATATAGAGAATACCATCCGGAATACGCGGCTGGTTTTCTTTGCCGGTGATGGTCAGCTGATTAACGATCTTAATGCGGTTCAGCGGCTGGATAAGATAGCTTGCTGGCGTTTCAGCAGCCTGTTGCAGTGGTACCTCTTCGCTATCGAATAACTCACGCAATGCGGCAGGCAGGTGCCGGGTATCGAGCAGTTCGATATAGAGATCTTTCTGCTGACGATCGTCGCGTTTAAACAGGAAGCCATTGGCCAGCCAGGTGCAAAAGATCTTATTGCTTTCGTAGAGATCGGAAGCGGGAAGGGTAGTGAACTGTTTAATCAGCCGCTGGATTTCATCTTCCGTAATACCGTCGGCCTGATAGCGGGATACGAGATAGTGGCGGAGATCGTCTTCAATAATCACCTGATCGAAGCTGGAACGCGGCACATTGTCGCCTGTCAGGTGCTGGTAGCCCTGCTCCTGTAGCAGTTCAATTATTGCCTGTTCTAACTTCGCTTCACTGAATGAGAGATGCATATCCCGCTCCGGCCCTGGCTGGTTTTCTGGTAATGGTTCCTGTAATAAGAGAAAACCTTACCAGAAAGCCCCTGATTTTACAGGGGCAAAAATGCGTTATGCGGCTTCTGTTTGTTTGATGATGTCGGGGAGATCCTCCAGGGACAGCTCGCCGGAGATGAGTTTGGGGAGCAGGGTGTCGCGGAGGTTAGAAAGACTTTCAATTTCATTGCAGTGAACAGAAATCATCCTTTCCCATTTCCCTGAAAACTCTTCAAATTTGTTAATCAGTTTTGTTGAAGGGCAAATTAGGGGAAGCTGTTTTAAATCTTTTTGATTTATGCTGCCAAAAACAGTGCCTTCACCATTAAAAATGGAAAAGTAATCAGATAAATTCCTTACGGAATAATATGTAAAAGCGATATTTCCTGATTTATGTCTTAATGCAGCCAAGCCCCGGCCGATTATACATTCTGTTGAGGCTAGGTTTGTAACTCCAACGGGAGCCCTAACACTTAGCAGAGTATCAAATTTTTTTGCTAGACGTTTAGGTTCAGTACAGTAAATACGTTTTGACGGGAATCGGAATCCAAAATCAGTTTTACCTTGGAAAAAAGGTAAGCCAATTTCATGTTCGTTATAGGTAGAGCCCGAGGGCGATTGTCCCATAGTAATGTTAAATTCTTTTCCTAGGCCGGAAACTTTCCAACTTTTTGGCGTCCAACCCAGCTCTGTTTCTTCAAATTCAGCCGGGAATAGTGCACGTATATCCGCCGGAAGCGGTTTGAAATCTGCACTGTTGCGTACTTTTTGACGCAGTTCGGCGCGAGATTGCATCGCTTCAGGGATTGAGTTTCCCGCATCCAGTGCGTTATCAATCACCGGATCGAAATCCACAAACCAAGATTTGAACAGGGTTTGGGACATTTGTTCCAGGGTTTGGTTGATTTTATTCGAATTAATTATTCTTTCTTCAAATGAAGACAATATTGCCCCAATTTTTTTCTGCAACTCTCTATCTTTTGTAGCAAGAACTTTATGAGGATATACGGCATTTCTATTTAAAGATTTTTGTGCGCTTCCTGAATTAAAATTATCAAAATTCACTAATTTTAAAAGATAATAGATATAGGTGATATCATTCCCTTTGAAATCAGTAATATATAAACAGGTATTCAGTGGCCAATAATCTTTTTCAATAAAGCTAACAACTCCCATTGAGTCACCACTTCGACCAACAATTACACCGGGACCAATAGCTTTTGCGATATTGTGAAATCCAGTAATTCCAGATGAACCCATTATGGGAACTGGACCATCAATCCTGTGCTGTGATGGTAGATCATGGCCTCGTTGTAAAGTGATTAATTCACCTAATGGTATGTATTCCCACTTACTCCCCATAACCCAGCGCCTCCAGGTTTTGGCGAATCGCGTTATCCAGTTCTTCCGCCAGCTTCATCTGTGTAAATAACGTCTTCGACAATTCCCGCATTTTGGCTTCAAATACCACGCTGTCATCTCCCTTTTCGGCGGCACCCACATAGCGGCCCGGAGTCAGTACATACTCTTTAGATCTTATTTCTTTAATGTCTGCAACCTTGCAGAACCCTGTCTTGTCTTCGTATTTCGCCAGCCTGCTGTCGCCGCGCTTAACGCGCTCGGCCAGCTCTTCCGGCGTGCTGCGCCAGGCATGGTAGGTGTCGGCGATGGTGGCGATATCATCCGCCGTAAGCTCTTTGGTGGTGCGGTTCATCATGGTGCCGAGATTACGTGCATCGATAAAAAGCGTTTCGCCCTGACGGTTACGATAGCCTTTGGCAGGATCGGCAGCCTTCGATTTGGTCATAAACCACAGGCAGACCGGGATCTGGGTGGTGTAGAACAGCTGGCCGGGCAGGGCGATCATGCAGTCGATCAGATCGTTTTCGATCATCTGCGCGCGGATCTCGCCTTCGCCGCTGGTGTTGGAACTCATCGAGCCGTTTGCCAGTACAAAACCGGCGGTACCGTTGGCCGACAGCTTGGAGAGCATATGCAAAATCCAGCCGTAGTTGGCGTTACCGGTTGGCGGCGTGCGATAGCCTGCGAAGCGCGGATCGTTGGTCAGCTCGGCATCGTTACGCCAGTCTTTGAGGTTAAACGGCGGGTTGGCCAGAATGTAGTCGGCTTTTAAATCCGGGTGCTGGTCGTTGAAAAAGGTGTCTGCCGGGCGCTCGCCAAGATTGGCGGACAGGCCGCGAATCGCGAGGTTCATCTTCGCCAGCTTATAGGTGGTGGCCGTCAGCTCCTGACCGTACAGGGCGATATCGCGGCTTTTACCCTGGTGGCTTTCGACGAACTTCACCGACTGGACAAACATCCCCGCCGAGCCGCAGCACGGGTCATAGATTTTGCCCTGGAACGGTTCGAGCATTTCGGTCAGCAGCGTCACCACGCATTTTGGCGTATAGAACTCGCCGCCGCCTTTGCCTTCGGTGGCGGCAAACTTGCCGAGGAAGTATTCGTACACGCGGCCGACCAGGTCTTCTTTCGACAGCGCTTCAACGTCAGTTTCATGCGCCAGCGTTTCGATGTTGTCGATAGTGTCGATCAGCGATGCCAGCTTCTTGGTCTCCAGATCCTGACGGCTGAAGTAGTTATCCGGCAGCGCGCCTTTCAGCGTCGGGTTGCGCTTCTCAATGGTCGAGAGAGCGGTATCAATCAGAACGGCGAGATTATCCTGCTTGGCGTTCTGTTTGATGAACGACCAGCGTGCCTCTTCCGGCAGATAGAAGATATTGTCCTGCTGATAGAAGACTTCCATTTCCAGGAAGTCTCCCTGGCCTTCGTCCTTCATTTTTTGACGACGGGCCTCGAACTTATCGCTGATAAATTTCAAGAACACGAGGCTCAGTACCACGTGCTTGTACTCAGAGGATTCAACGCTACCGCGAAGCTGGTTCGCAGTATCCCATAATGTGTCTTCAAAGCCTTTCTTTGCTTTGGCTTTTTTTGCTGGTGCTTTGGCCATGATGAACTCAATCAGGAAAAATTTGGCGTCTATTGTAGCGATTAAGACGTTAAATTTCGCCTTTTAATCCCTCTTCCAGTTCATCAAAAAGCTGTAAATCCACATCCAGCAACTCCACCGCATTACTGCGTCGAATGCCGACATTATTCTCAATCAGCAGTTCTAACAGCCGGTCACCATCTATCAAGGTAATCGGTGCGGCACCGGGATGCAGAGCCGCTTTTTCACAATTCCCGGCAAAACGCCCCGTGGTGATGAGTGTGCCCCGGATCGCGCTGTGATAAGGCAACGCGCCACGTAACTGGTCGATAACAGGGCGGGTAATATTGCTCTGCATACGCTTAACCTGCACCACTTCCGTGATGGTGGTAATGCCCACCTGTACTCTGCCGACGACATCGACACCCTTATCGCCCGACGCTTTGGTCACTTCCACCTGTTCATAACCCATCGCCTCCAGAAGTTGACCAATCAGATGCTCAAACTTGTAGGGATTCATGGTGCTGATCTGTTCGCGTAGCTGCTCTTTTTGCTGTTGGTTGTAACGCTTCACCGCGTCCAGAAGTTCTTTTCGCGGATCGGCTTTGCGGGCCGGTAAGGCATTCGCTAACCATGCGCGGCCCTTATCGGTGATGTAGTAGCTCATCCCTTCCCGGGCGACCATATCGCGATCGATCAGGTTATAGAGGCGCGAGTAGAGCGTGCTTTTGATGGAGCTGGTAGAAGCGAATTTTGAATGCTGGTGTAAAAAAGCCTGCCATTCCGGGAGTAAGTCAGCACGACGGGACATTTCACGTCCAGCCAGCAGTTCAAGAAGATGCAGTAACCCTTCTTTGTCGTCCAGCGTGCGTAATGTGGCATCATCATTATTCAGAAATTGCTGCCCGCTCTCGGTGGGTACCCAGGTATCTTTCGGCGTCGTTTCCATCAGTTCGAAGACCGAAGAGTTTAGAAACAAATAGCTACCGTAACTATGGCGCGGATTGAGGATGTGGTTATCCTGACCTGCTCCCCGTTGATTAGTACACCCCGATGTTAGTAATGTCTTCATAAGC
>OGST01000669.1_pt1 | contig 13576 bp, 16 predicted proteins | sample 1574021 | NCBI WGS metagenome assembly OGST01 (sample SAMN03295847, study PRJEB24534) | human gut metagenome | isolation source: fecal sample 7 from infant 6 | host: Homo sapiens | place: USA: Pittsburgh, PA | collected 2014-07 | reverse complement strand
CCTCATGGCTATCTGGTTAATAAAACCGCTGTCGCCGGTAATCGTCATCCACGAACTGGTCACGTTCAGGTTATCCGGGATAGTGAAACTGAATGTCCGGCCGGATGGCACACCTTTAACCTGAAGGGTGGTCGTCGTCTGTACCGGGGGTCCCATTGAACCGGTAGCCGTGGCATCGCGGCTGCACATCTGCTCTGTCCAGACATCGTGCTCACAGGTGAACGTCTCGAAAGTTGATTTTGAGACCGTTGTTGCCGTGCACTGCTGGCTGGTTCCGTTGAGTACGCTTTCAGAGCCACTCTCTGCCGCTTTACCCGCCGTGATGAACGGCGCATTCGGATCAATGACCGGCGACGGGTTTTTGGTGCTGGCGTCAATGACGGCCTGACCGGCATTACTGCCCTGCAGGGCAGACTGGCCTTTATCACTCAGACCGCTGTCCCCACCGGTGACGCCCCCGTAGTAGTTTTTCTCGGACGGGTTACTGGTGTATCCCGGGATAGCGCTGCTCACGGCATCCGTATTCTTTAGTGCAGACGTCCCCTGCGAAGCACTCCCTTTTCCGTAGCTGGCCCCCGCCTTGTAGGCATCGCTGTTCACATCCGCAAAGGCCAGTCCGCTGAACAGCAGAACGAGAATAGCGAGAGACATTTTCATCGGGCTGCCTCCAGCAGTCTGCGCGCCGTGGCGGCGCAGTCGCCCTGTTCTGCGATTTTACCCAGCGCATCGCGCAACGGCAGGCTGCCCCGGATGACGTCGTAATGCCCCGGGCAGGTGACAACCAGCGCCGGCACCGCCGTAATGTGGTAATCGCTGTACAGCGTCGGGTCTATCTGTACCCCGATATTTTTATCTTCCTTCGTCAGATCGAACATCATGGCGGCGGTCTTGCGAAAATCGTTATCAACGAGGCCGCGTAATGTCGCCGGTATCTTTAATCGTGCAGCATCCTGCAGCATGGGTAACAGACCTTCCCGGGGGATACCGAGGCTGACAAAGTAAATGGCTTCCGGAGTGCGCTGTTCCCCTCCTCCCTGCGCAGTCTGGTCATTGCGAATGCCCTGTTGCAGTTTCTCCACCAGGTCCTGTTGTGCAGGGGGCAGGTTCATCGTCTGGCCCGACAGTGATTCTTTAAACTCCTGCAGGGCATTCTGCTGCTGTTTCATCCAGTTGCGATCCCGGCCGTTAACGGCAACCTGGTCGCTGGCGAAAGAAACGGACATGCTTAAGAGCAGGCCACTGGCGAACAGGGCCTGAAAACGGCGTGTATTCATGATCGGTTCCTACAGAAAGACGCAGTTGCGTTTGCGCCACATCAGATAGCCAAAATTCTTTTTGGACTGCGGGGTGTTGTGCGTGGTGCCCCACAACTGCGTACTGGCGCCGAAGGGGTGACAGCTCGACGTCTCGGGATACATATTCACCATCTGGTAGCGCCATCGCTCTTTGGGAATGATGGGCGACGGGTATTGAAAACAGACGGCGGTGTCTGCCCCCACGGAGTTCATCACCAGGCCTTCCCGGTGCAGTTTGTAGGCCATCCGCTCACTGACCAGTAACGATGATTCGAGCGGCGAAAACTCACCACTGGTATAGCCCGTGAACGGGTACATCGAGCCCTGTGCACCGGCGCACCAGAACAGGGGAGACAGGGGCAAACCGGCAGAGCTGGCAGCGGCATCTGCGGCACAGGCAGCCTGAGCAATCAGGTTGCCAAACAGCGCGGCCTCCGGGTTGATGATCATCGAGAGGGTGGAGTCGTTCCACATCGGGTCGACCTCAGACAGATACGCAATGTCCATGTCCCCGGTCTGCATGCAGCCGATACTGGTGATAATGTTCAGCCAGAAAATCAGCGGGTATTTATACCAGTGGACGTGATAGAACGCGCCCGCAGCGGGCCGGTCACTCTGTCCTGCCGTGCCTGTACCGGTCCTTCCCAGATCAATCTTAAAGCCCCCCATATTGACCATGACGCCCGGTTCCCGGGTCACGTCCGTCATGGCCATCGGTTCCCAGAAGCCAATCGCCAGCCCGATGCGATAGAGAATACCCATCGGGCAAATCTGGATAGGTGAGGCAGGGTTGGTTGTGTCCGGTTGCGGACCGGACGCCAGCTGGATACTGCCCAGCGTCATCGGGAACAGGCATTTCCAGCAGACATCTGAAATGGGGTTCACCCAGCGGCCGTCACCGGCATTACTCCCCGCCGCCATCACCGGTTTTGCCAGCATGGCGGAGAGGAGCAGGCAGGTAATCAGCAAGAAACGCTTCATGAGGCGGCCTCCTCCCGGCGGCGCAGCCAGATACAGACAGCTCCGTCATCCGTATCGTGAATGCTGCCGGTGAACCAGCCGCCACCGGCGGGTACAGAGGGTTGCCAGAGACTGCAGTTACCGGTTTTCCAGAATGTGTCCATCATCCATTCCGGTACATCGTTTTCCATCCAGACGGTCGCTGACTGCAGGTGGTGTTCTGCAAGCCAGGCTTCAAACTCACCCGGGAGAGGAAATTCACGCGAGTCAGACGGTGAAAAAAAGTCAGGGTGTGTCCAGCCGCCCCAGCGATCGCGCACGACCGGCTGAGCCGATATTTCAGAGGGTTTAGTCATAATGGTGGGTTCCGTAAAAGCGGCAGAGTGACCGCCGTGAGCAGGCGTGAATAACCTTACCGCTGCCTTGTTTAAGGGTGTTAAACGGGAATCGAAACGGCTTTCAGGCTGAGGCGGAGCGGAGTGAAACGAGCACCGAACATCCTGAACGACGGGGCGATTGAATCAGTGTGCTGATGAAGTGGATAACGTCGGGTCTTCTTTGGCCTCCAGAGGAGCAATATGCCAGCCCGTCGAGCCGCAACCCTTTACCAGACAGAAGAGCAGTTGTCTGGCCTCTTCGCTATAGTTGTAGTCGGGTGCGGTTTGCGGGACACCATGCAGGGACAAAAATTGCTGTCTGGCGAAAAAGAGATGCCGGGCGATGCGTTCCTTGCTTTCCTCGCCAACACCTGCGTGTCGGTCACGGTCTGTCACAAGGTCATACCCTTCTGTTTTCAGCGCACGTCGAAGTTCTGTCAGCAAAAACTGGTAAAGCGGTCTGTTTGCATAAAGAAATACGGCATCTGCCTGTTCCACACTGGCAAATGCTGGCGGCGATACTGCCATCCCGCTCCTGCAGGCGTCGGCAAGAGTCAGTTCCTCTTGCTGCTGTGCATATTTTCGGGCGGAAAGTGCCGTATCGATCGCTTTCAGTAAGACAAGAAAAATGATGGCAAGCATAATTAAAACACCGGGATGAGTTAGCGCAGACTCTGCATTTGCAGGCACCGGCGAGTGAGATGGCCAGGGAAACATCATGGTGGTTTTATTCAAGGGTTGCCTCCTTCGCCTCGTCGTGCACATCTCGTGGCACACGCGACGTGAGCCTGCGGTTTACAAAGAAGGCAAACCCACTGTCATCGTCATAGCGAGCTCCCCGTATTTCCCCTGCCCCAATTCGGTTTCCGGCCACCTCAATAAAGTCAGCCAGATATTCAGGCGAGGTATGACGCGTCCCCTGAACAAACAGAGTAAGCTCATGCTCAGGGCTGCCCACACTGACGCTGTCGTCCACATGAAGGGATGGAGGGATATGGGTACCGGCAGCGTCCGGGAAAAAACCAGGGGGCTGCCAACAGATTCGCCATTGAATGCTGTACTGCATGTCTGATGTCAGCGAGTTGCCAGTGAACTGCTTACCTTCCTCATCCTCAGGAAAAGACTGCTCTCTCACTATGGCGGCGATGTCCGAAAGACACCTCACCCTATCCCGCGTAAGCTGCCATCGTTCAGAGGCGAGGACTTTCACCGTCACCTGACGAAGGGGGTACGCGTTTTTCTGCCAGTCAGTGAGATTTTCAGGCGTACCGGCAGGTTTCTTCTCGCCTAGTGCGATATACCACCCGGTTGATTCTGCCGCCTGGCAGCACCAGTCGGCCCAGCTTTCCGTATAGCCGTCATCAGCGGCCTGCTGCAGTATCTGTTCAAGGACCTCACCCCTGCGGGACGGCGAAATATACCGCTCACGCGCCCGCACTATGGTGGCCCCCACGCGCTTTCTGGCGTCAGGGGACAACACCACTTTGTCATGCGCCGTCCTGCGCAGCTCATACCCTTCCTCATCAAGCGCATCTCTGAATGCGGACAGAAGTGACTGCCAGTAAGCGGCATTCTGATCTTCTGCTGCACGGACGGCCATCTCCCGGCTGCCAAACGTCAGGGCCGCAGGGGCGGGCTTTCCATACTGCATATCAGCGGTCCTCCGGCGTCCGGGCACCACGCGTCCTGTACGCAGGATAACAATGGCCAGTGCCAGAAGAACAACGAAAAGCCCGGCGGCCGGAAGATGCCCCATCAGCTGACTGAACGCGTTGATGCCGTCAGGAGAAAGACCGGTTTCGGCACGGTACACCGGCGTTTGCGAAAACGCTGCCGGAACGGGCCGCAGGGGCGCTTCGTCATCAGGCGGCTTCATGGCCGTCTGCGTCGCGACCGGCAGCTCCGGGTATTCAGTTGACATGCGCTCCTCCATGACCCGTCAGGTACCCCATGCCGTGCCGGCGGATGACGTCGCTGACATCTTTCTCATTCAGCGAAGCGAGAACGATGGCGGTTCTGACATCGCTACTGCAGGCCAGCAGCACCTGAAGTGCCGCCCGGATAATAATCGATTCAGTGTAGAGAGGATGTTCCTCCGTCATACTGCGCAGACCGTCTTTATCAGCATCATTAATGCGCACGGTAGTGTTATGACGTTTTACCTGTTCAGGAGCCCGCGCCCCCCGCGTGTTGTGACTCATTTCAGTGCCACCTCCTCCACCTTAAGCCAGCGGTCATCGCGTGTAATGCGGACCGGTGTATGCTCAAAGCCGAATTTTGTTGTTAGCGTGCCGTACTGATCGAAGTACACCGGCTCGTCCAGCGCCAGACTGGTATCCCGGATGTTGCCGTTTACCAGAATGACTTTGAAATTTTGCTGCCCGGACAGCTGCTGCCTGATCCACGTCATCTGCACCGGATTGTCGCCATCAATGAAATACAACGTCTCACTGAAAGGCACCTTATCCAGCGGATTCACCCGGTCACCTGCCCGTGCGATAACATTCCCACGCATATCCCGGATGGTTTCATTGACCGTGAAAGTCGGGTCATAGCGGAATGCCCTGTCCTTTGTGGCGGGAGTGAGTCCTGCCACCGGCGCAGGACGCACCGCGTGGGCTTTCACCCGCGCCTCGGCCTCCCGCTGTATCCTGTCCAGTTCGCCACTTTCCTTCATTCCTTCCAGCCGCTGGCCGATAAAAGCCAGCAAGTCAGGCTCTGTGACAGGAAACAGGTGGCCGAGGGTACCGAGGTCTTTCGCACCGGCAGACAGTGACAGCATCGCGCCCAGCATGATGGTCACAAGGCCGGCTCTCATGGTGCCCCCTGCATCTGACGGGCGATGTCCGCCTGTATTTCCGGCGTGATGTCCAGCGCGCCCGACACCACGGCACCTTTGACCAGAATGATGCCCCCGTGCGTCGCCTGCCAGCGGGTCAGACTCGCATCCAGCGACGCCCCGAAGCGTTTTGTCAGCGCCTCAAGCGCTTCTTTTGTCAGCGAAGACTGTGCCGTCTGTTGTCTGAAGGTATCGATGGTGCCCTTCATATCGAACACCACATAAACCGGCTGCATCATCGTTGTGACAAGCACGCTGACGCCGGCACTGAGCATAAGAATCAGCACAACACACGCGGCAAGGTAAACGCGGCGCCTGCGCAGAAAGGGACGTTTACGCGGGCGGTTTTCGTCCGCGAGACGCGCTGCAGCATCCGGCTCACCGTGCTCCGGCACTGAAACCTGAGTATTTTCGTCCTGCATATTGGGTACTCCTCTTATATGCTGGTCAGTCCGGCCCAGCGTTCCAGTTCCTGCATTTCGGTCTGATACATGTGCGGCTCGCAGGCCAGCAGATACGCGGCTTCCTCACTGGTCGCCCCTGCCGCCTGCGCATCACTCATGTACTGATAGTCTTCCCCTCGGGTACTGAACATCGCGCGCGTGACCGGGTCCACAAACACCCGGTGGAACGAACTGTATTCCCCACTGGAGATCATGACTGAACTGAATCCCGTATCACGTGCAGGCTGGAAGCCACGGATAACCTGCGTTTCCATCTCACTGAACTGGTCCGGGTTGGCGTTAAGGTAAGTTTTAAAGGCTTTGGCGTCCTGCAGGAGGGTGACTTTCGTTCCTGAACAGTCCCAGGCCGCCGCTGCTGCCGGTGGTGCGGCCTGGTCTTTGGTACCGGTGAAGTCCTTGATGCCCTGCGTGATCGTAATGAATGCCCCACGATGGCGGCGAACCGTCCGGTAGCCGGTTTCGATAAAGCGAGCGGCATGCGGGTTCGAACCGCTGAACAGACGCCAGGCTTCGTCGATAATGGCCACTTTTTTCAGGCTGCGCGGCGAGTGGTACATCTTTTCCTGTATCGCCAGAATCAGCGAATAGAGGATAGCGGAGAGCAGGTGAGGCTGATTTTCCAGACTCAGCAGCTCCAGCACGGCAAAGCGGGTATCACCATCGAGCGTCGGGCTGTCCGAATTGAAATAATCGCCATTTGCCCCCCAGGTACACCACCGGTCCAGTAACAGCACCAGTTCGTTGATGCGGTTCATGATGGTCGGCTGGTCACCGTACTCTTCCCTGACGGCCGGTGACTTCATATACAGCACCACGTCGTCGATACGGGCTTTGTTCTTTTTAGCCTCGAATGCCGCCACCACGCCCTTAAGCAGGATGGTTTCACTGACTTTATCCAGCGGTTCATTAGGACTGGCCAGTACCGTCAGCAGCCCCTGAACCCCTTCGGCAGATTCTTTAATGTCGCGTATGTTGGCAAACGGGTTAAAACGCAGCGTGGCTCCGTCCAGATAGGCACCGCCAGCCTGTTTACAGAAGTTGCGGTAACTGCCCCCCATGTCGATAACCCAGCCGAAGCCGCCGGCATTCAGTACCTGCCGCAGAATTTCCTGGATAAAGAAGCTTTTGCCCGCACCGGTGGTCCCGGTGACCGCGATGTTAAAGTTGGTGGCGCCGTTGCTTTCGCTGAACATGTCAAAGAACGCCAGCGCGTTGCGGTAGGTCGGTAGCGGACTGCCTGACGCCGCCATCTGCCGCTCTGCCACCACCGGCATCAGATTGACGGCATTGAAGCTTTTGCAGCGCAGCGTGGCATTCATGTGCTTCATGTCATCCCACAGCCCTTCCTGCATCAGGAACGGGAATGTGGTGAGCCAGTTACGCAGCTGCTGATAGCGCGGAGCGGATATCTCCAGGTCATTTTTACGGAACACGTTGATGGCCGAGAGTTCGCAGGCCTGCTGTTTGCTGTCATCATCCGGGCAGAACAGCGTCAGGTTCAGACCGAAACTGCACATCGCGATTTCGTTGCTGGCCAGTCCCATACGCAGGTCGCGCCACTCTTCGTAAGTGCGCTGCGTATTGGGAAACAGTTTGCCGTAGGAAGAGTTGGCCTTTTTGCCCATATCCTGTTCCCTGCGGAACGCCTCGTTCTGGCTGCTGACCTGTTCTTCAACACAGATGGTCCAGCTCAGCAGGAACGGACAGGGGATACCGAGGTCCGGGAAGCGCATGTTCTGCAGATTGTCTGCGGCCTGCCAGAGCGCGAATTTTTTAGGCACTTTGGTCAGTTGCATATTCACCACCCGTGTACTGGCAACGGTGGTATCGCCCTCGTCCCCCATGATCCTGTCACCGGCCTGGCGTGAAGTGGTCAGGCGCAGGTAACCCGGATGCACTTCCATTTCAGTACTGTGGTCCACGCACTGGCGGTGCAGCTCCTGATCCGGGTTCCAGTTTTCAGCGCCGGCACTGACCTGTCCGGGACGATAATTGATCTGCTCACGCAGAACGGTCAGGAACTCCGCCGCACCGACGCGCCGGGTGTCCATGTGGGCCGCCATCATTGACACGCGCAGGGTTTCACGTATCTGCGCCACTTCATCCATCACCTTTAATCCACCCGTTCCCGGATGGGCATACACCAGAAAGACACGGTAACTGCGCAGATAAAGCGGATATTCCCGGTTATTAACCAGCCCTTTCAGCGCTGAACGCTCCCAGTAGGCTTTGGTAATGGCGTTAAGGCGCGGGGCCATATCACCTTTCCACATATCGCGGCTGAGGCCGCTTTCCAGCATGTCCCCCACGCACTTACTGGCCACCATGAGCACCGTGACCGGTGTTTTACGCGGCAGTTTCTTGCGCAGCAGGTCATCCAGTGCCTGGACCACCTGCTGGTTGGCTCCGGCGAGGGGGGCCACTTCCATAATGAACCCTACCGACCGGCTGTTAATAAACAGGTCAGATTTCTCATCATATTCGCGGTAGGGCAGCAGACTGGTGATAGAGGGATAACTGAAATTTTCTTGCAGTACTTTTGAGGCGGCTCTGGCTCCGCCCTCATCGCGGCTGCTGTTCAGAATTCCGGTGAGGTGTTCGATAACGTTACTGAGCATCCTGCCCTCCCCTGCGCTGAGAGCACGGAGCAGTCAGAACGTCAGCTAACCCGCTTGTTTTACCCCTGCCACAGCGGCCACAGATAACAACGTTGCTGTCAGCAGACTCACTGGCTGTGAGGTCTGCCCGGGACCGGTGATGGTGGTACAGCGCCTGTGCTGAGGCTTCGGTGACCAGAATGTGTGAAGACAAGAATGCCCTTCTGCCCGTACCGGTTCCGGTCCGTGATGGAACAGAGACTGTTGTTCCCATACTGAGAATGCGCTTTTTCATTATTCCCCCTCATGGATAACCCGGAAGTCTTCGTTCCAGCGTGATTTTTGTTTCACAAACTCCACAACAGCGGGCTGATGGAAACTGTCCTGCTCATCCACCCAGGGGGCTATCCAGAGCCGCTGCGTGGTGTCCGGGATACGCATGGCCCCGACCTGCCCCGGCCCGCTGTACCCGGACGGGGTGATGCTGCCGTCGGGTATGGCTGCCGGCCGTATCGGGCCTGTGGAGGTGTGAAGCCTGCCGGTATTCACTGCCTGTCCGGCAACGGGATGCGGCGCAGGGGTTGCCACACTGACGGGACGAGCGGGGTTAATGGCAGGCTTCACATTGCCGGGCGTCGCCAGTGCCTCAGCCGCAGGCTTTGGGCTGCTGCCCTTCGCTGTATTCAGATCGTCCAGACTCTGGTGTTTTGAGGCCAGATGGCTGGCATCAGACATCGACAGACACTGGTCGGTGGCGGTTTTGTTGCAGTCGAAATCAGAATTCATACCGGCGCAGCCGGTCAAAGCGCCGCACAGCAGTGCGGCACCCAGTAATTTGTACATGGGTGTCTCCGGGTGTTATGGGAGGATTTGAAAAAGAAGATTGCTTCGGGGGGATTAATTAATGAAAAAATATCTTAAATGTCAGTCTGTTATTTATATGAACTTAAATTCACAGCGAGATAAAACCCTCCTGCTAATATGGAAATACCATAAGTGACATAGGCGGCATACAAAAAGTAATCAATGGGTGGGGCCGTAATATCCCATTGCAGGTATGTATACAGAAGTGTGCCAGCACACCAGATGAACCACGGCACAGCAGAGTAAAGAGCGACAATGATCGCTTCATCCCGGTACTGATTACTTAGATGGAAAGCCAGAATTGAAAGGATCAGCAACGACAGAAGTAATGCGAAACGCCATTCCGCCATGCTGTAGGGGATCATTCCCTTATTAATGAGGTGTGCAGATACTGCCAGCATCATTCCGTGGACAAGCAGCGGTATCCAGAATACCTGCCTGGTGAAACTAAACCTCAGTATGCGCATCAGTACGTCCCCTCCCCGGTGGCATCTTTTTCACGACTATCCCCTCCGTTAATGTCAGTCAGCCGGCTCATGCCGCAGCCTCTCTCGCGACGATGTGAAAGCGCATGCTGCTGTTTACAGGGACGCGCACCTGCTGATTCATCAGGTTCAGAAGCAGCATGGCCCGCTTCATGCCGTCCGGTTCATACCACACGGCTTCAATACCCTCGAATGCGCCATCACGGAGCATCACCCGGTCCCCGTGCTGTGGGGCGACCGTTTCCGGAGGCGCACTGCTCCATCCCTGGCTGAGTTGTGTAATCACACTGTCCGGAACCACGGACGGCAGGCCACCGAAGCTGATGAGCGTCGAGATACCACGCGTGGCTTTGATGGCCGTGGTGTGCACCACCTCCGGGTCAAAGCGCACAAATATGTAGTTCGGGAACATCGGCTGCGGCGTCACTCCCCTCACCCTGCCATTGTGCAGCCGGACCTCGGAAAGCATCGGCAGCAGGCACGTCACCCCCTGACTCTGCAGTTGCTGCTGCGCCCGCTTTTCCTGGGCGAACTTCGTCTGTGCCACATACCAGTTTTCCATCACGCCCCCTGTCAGTTAATGGTGTCGCCGAGACGAAGCTGGCTTGCCTGCCGCAACACTTCATCCGGATTCAGCACCGGTGCGTTGTTGCTGTTGCTGCCGCTCGTCGCCGGGGTAGCCGCTGCGGTCTGCTGGGAGGCCGTCTGCGCAACGGTTTTTTTCTCTTTTTCTTCTTCCGCATCCTCAATGGTTTCCAGGCGGAAGCCCTGCTGGAAGACCACTGTCACGGCATTACCGGCACCGATATCAATCACCGGGTGATACTGCTCAGCACGTTTAATCCAGTACTGGCTCAGTGTGTCAGCCGCCTTACCGGCCCCGCCGCCAAATCCCTGTTTGAGGATGTCGCCGGCACCGACGGAGGCAGAACCACCCAGCCCGACGGTCGGCGTGGCCGCAGACTTGATACCCTCGCCGAAGCCTGATAACAGCCCGGCCGCACCGGCGTTGGCGATGATGGCGCCGTTACGCATCACCGGCTTGCCACGGATACCCTGCTTGCCCTGGAAGGAGACGTGCCCGTCAAAGGCCATATCGATGTGCTTGCCATTTTTCAGGATACAGCTGATGTTTTTCGTACGGACTTCGCCGCGTTCGCTCGAGATATCGCCGTACATTTCCCCGGTCACGCGGCACTGGTCCATGTTGTACGTTTTGCCATTGGGCATCGAGACATCGCCGAGCAGGGTGATAACCACGGGTGAGGTATTTTGCTGACCGGTCACACTGGCGTTGGCGTCGGCCCCTTCAATCAGTACCGCCTCAGAGAATGACCCTGACGGTATCCAGGGGAGTTTTATCTTTTTCGTGGAGAGTGAGGCATAGGTGAACGTGTCCCGTTTCAGTCCTCCGGTACGCACGGTCCCGGTGCCGGGATAAAAGCCCTGCCCCTGTCCCTGCCCCTGTCCCTGCGGATAAAAATGACTGCCCTGCCCCGCAGCGGGCGCACCGGACTGCGGCGTGACACTCCACTGTGCCGGACCGGAGGGACCACCCGGAACCGGTCCGTTAGCGGGCGCGCCGGGCGGAACAGCCGTACCCTGCCCCGGCCCGGTGGGGGCTTTACCGCCCTCTGTCTGCTGCTTCTGCAACTGGCTCAATACGTCTCCCATTGTGGCCAGCTGCTTTCTCAGGTCATCGTTCTGGGTTTTTAGTGTGGCGGCCAGCGCGCCCATGTCTTTCTCCAGCCCGGCCGTCTTGTTCTGCTGTTGCTGCAGCGCTGATGTGGCCACCCCTTCGGTAAAGGAGGTATTCACCAGACTGCCGGTCAGGTTCGGGGCCGCTTTGGGTGCGGGACGGTTAAGCTCTGCCTGATGATGTGACCAGGCCCAGATACCCCCGCCCGTCGCGAGCATGACCGCTGCAGAGATACCGGCAATCATCCACTGACGGCGGCGCGTGGCGGTATTGATGTTACTCATGCCCCCTCCTCAGCCGTGGAAAAAATCACCCAGACGAAGCCCTCACCGCCGGCGTACAGGGTCCGGGTGGAGAGCATCACCGCCCGCACACCCTTCTGCCAGAACTGCTTTTCACTGAGCGGGCGGCTGATGTAGCCGGTGTTTTTCATGCGATAGCGCACCACTTGCAGGTGCGAACCGACGAGCTGGCGCTCAGGCGTCAGCTGGACGCCGGCGGGCGGGTTATACGCCGGACCCCGTGCGGTTTTCATGTCGGTGTACCCTTCCGGCACCTCGCCGTTGACGACCTGGCGGGCCACGCTGACCAGTGTTTTCTGAAACGGCTGGCTTTCTTCCCAGGCTTTTGCGTCCGGGTTGGGTTTGAGGGGGACGTTTGCGGGGATAAGGTGCAGGGTGCGCCCGTTCCCCGGTTTTGGTGACACATCAATCGAGACGCTGACACCACCGGCAGTCTCCAGAAACAGCGTAAAGTCCTGACCGGTCAGCGGAGTAATCATCAGGGCGCCGTCAGCGGTATTGTCCTTCGTGTACGCGTTTTCCGGCCCCGTCACGCCGGTAATCAGTTCGCCGTCGATAATGATTTTATTGGGGCTGGTATTACTCATCTGCGCTTTGAGATGCGCATTATTTTCAAACGGGGTTCCGGCCGGGCCGGGTACCGCAGCCAGTGCATCTGTGGGCAGGCAGACCAGCGCGCCTGCAACAGCCAGTGCGGAAAGGGTTATCTTCATGATTCAGTCCTGTTTCGGGTGGCTGGCGGGTGGCTGCCAGGGAACCTCAGTGAACGCCGTCAGGCGGATGAGACCATCCACGTAATGCACACTGAGTCGCCAGGCTTTGTGCGCATCCGGCAGCGAAATTTTCAGGTTACCGTTGGTGGTGCTGGCACTCAGCGTGCCCTGCGCGATGATGTCACCGGTGGTCGTGTCGGTGATTTCATCATCGATACGGAACACGGAGGACACACCGTTCTTTTTGATGTACTCCGCCTCAGCAGCCAGTTGCTTTTTTATCTCGTCACGGTACTCGGCCGGCACCTGACGCAGCAGGGCAGCATGCTGGGCATCCACGGTTTCGGGTGTGACGGAAAGACGGAGGTTAATGAAGGAACGAACCAGCATGCCGTTCAGCGCCGCATCGCCGGAGGCGGCATCGGAGATAAACGGCCGATCAAACATCATGGGCGTGGTGAGTGTCTTCTGCGTTTTATGGAAGTGCCACGCCATTGCACCGGTAATACTGATACCAATGGCCAGAATAAACACAAGCAACACCAGTGATGATATAACCAGGATGACCACCCGGTTACGCCCTTCCCGGACCTGATACTTCATATGCATTTTCCTTCTCAGGGAAATAAGCGCCACCCGGAGGCGGCGCGCGGGTTACTGCATCCAGTGCCGGTTGCCCGAATCGGGCACCCGCCGGAACTGCAACCGGAGCAGTGCGGTCGGCAGATACCAGTAAAGGAGGTTCAGGAGCCACCAGGTGCCCTGCCCCTTCTTCAGATGGCGGATTAACAGCCAGAGCGCGGCAGCCACAAACAGCATCACAATGAACATGTCGCAGAGCAGACCGATACCTGCGCACACAACAATGACAAAGGCCTCCTCGGGCGGGAGTCCGATAAAACGTTTCTGCTGATTGAGGGTTTCCGGGAACTGGTACTGAAGGGAGTCCCTGTCCATGACAGGATTAGCCGGCGAGGGCGA
>OGST01000661.1_pt1 | contig 13989 bp, 10 predicted proteins | sample 1574021 | NCBI WGS metagenome assembly OGST01 (sample SAMN03295847, study PRJEB24534) | human gut metagenome | isolation source: fecal sample 7 from infant 6 | host: Homo sapiens | place: USA: Pittsburgh, PA | collected 2014-07 | reverse complement strand
CAACTTTAACTTCGGAGGTCACTATGTTGCTCACCGCAACGTTACTCGGACTGATTGCCGCCCTGGGGATCCTCGATGGCCGCCTGCTTGGGGTATCGATGATCGACCGGCCGCTGGTGATGTGCGCCCTCACCGGTCTGGTCTGCGGCAATCTGCATGAGGGGATTCTGATTGGCGCTACGCTGGAGCTTATTTTTCTCGGCAACGTCGCCATCGGCGCCGCGCACCCACCCGATATCGTGACCGGCTCCGTACTGGCGACCGCGTTTTCGATCATGTCCGGCCGCGGTCCGGAGGCTGCGCTCACCATCGCCATCCCCGTCTCAATGCTGGCGCAAACGCTGGGCATTCTGGTACGCGTGGTGAACGCCCGCTTCGGTCATCTGGCGGACCGCTATGCGGCGCAAGGTAATACCCGGATGGTCGGCCTGATGCACCTCGGCGGTCCGACGCTGCTCTATTTTTTAAACGGATTTCTGCCGGTTTTTTTCGCCATCCTGCTCGGCTCTTCGGCGGTTAGCTGGTTCCTTGAGGCGATTCCGCCGGTGATCACCAACGGATTGATCGTCGCCAGTAAGATCCTGCCGGCGCTCGGCTTCGCCCTGCTGATCAGCATGATGCTCAGCAGCAAACTTATGCCGTACCTCGGTCTGGGCTTTCTGATAGCGGCATATACCAAACTGGATATCATCGCTATCGCGCTATTCGCCGTGGTGTTGGCTTTTATCATCAGCCAGTTTCTTAATCTTAAGCAGCAGGAGAGCTAATCATGAGTGAAATGACGCAGACCCTGTCAGGCGCCGCCCAGCCGCAAAGCGATGACGCAAGCCGGGTCACCGCTCGGGATTTACGCAGCGTGTTCTGGCGCTCCTTTACGCTGCAGGGCTCGTGGAACTACGAGCGCCAGCAGCATATGGGCTACGCCTTCGCAATGTCGCCGGCCCTGAAGCGTATCTATCAGGACCCGACGGAACTGGGGCGCGCCCTGCAGCGCCATCTGGTGCTGTTTAACACCACGCCGCACCTCTCCACCTTTATCTTCGGCTTGTCGATCGCTATGGAAGAGGAGAATCAGCGCAATCCCGAATTTAATGAAGAATCGATAAACGCGATTAAAACCAGCCTGATGGGGCCGCTGGCGGGTATCGGTGACTCCATATTCTGGGGGTCATTGAAGGTAATTGCCGCCGGGATGGGGATTTATTTAGCCCAGCAGGGCAGCCTCCTGGGACCGATAATGGCGTTGTTAGTTTATAACCTACCGCATCTGTTGTGCCGCTGGTATGGGCTGAAGCTCGGCTATCGGGCTGGCACCACCTGGCTGATGCGGATTTACCAAAGCGGACTCATGGATCGGGTCACCTATATCGCGTCAATCGTTGGCCTGATGGTCGTCGGCGCGATGACCGCCAGTATGATAGATATCACCACCCCGCTCAGCTTCACTGCCGGGCAGACGACCATGAAGGCACAGGAGTTTATCGACAAAATACTTCCTTCGCTGCTGCCTCTGCTTTTCACCCTTGGGATGTACAAGCTGATCCGTAAGGGAGTCAACATCAACTGGATCCTGTTAGGCACCATCGCGTTTGGCATGGCGGCCAGCGCGTTAGGCCTGCTTTAAGAAGAGGAATATTACCCATGCACGTAGAAGACTATATGAATGAAACCCCCGCTCGCCTGCTCGCTATGCTAACGCAGACGCGGGAAGATCTCTGGCAAGCGGCGAAAGCGCTGGCGGATCGCGGGATCTCTCGAATCATCCTGACCGGTTCCGGTACGTCTTACCACGGCGCGCTGACCGCGCGGTCGTTTATGCAGCAGTGGTGCGGCATCCCGGTCGATGTATACTGGCCCTTCCTGCTGGACGAGATGGCACTTTCCCTCAGCGGCAAAGCGCTGGTCATCGGCATTTCTCAGGGAGGCGGCAGCCTCTCCACTCTCGCCGCAATGGAGCGCGCCCGGGCAGCCGGGCACCTTACCGCTTCCATGGCCGGGGAAGCGCCAGCTGCCATCGACCAGGCGGCAGATTTGATCCTGACGGTCCCCTGTGGAGAAGAGCGCGCCGGCGCCAAAACCAAAGGTTATCACTGCACCATACTCAACCTGATACTGCTTGCGCTTGCCGTCGCCAGCCGCCAGCAGCGCCTGAGCGATGAGGAGCGCAAGGCGCTACTCGTCCGCATGGAGAGGACGTTCAATCATATGCCGACGCTCATTGAGGCCTCGCAGGCGTGGGTTCTCAATCACGCCCGGCCGCTTATCGACAGCGCAGATATTCGCCTGACCGGCCCGGCAGAACTGTTTGGCACCGTTCAGGAAGGCGCGCTAAAGATGCTTGAAACGCTGCGCTGCCCGGTGGCCGGCTATGAATTTGAGGAATTCATCCACGGGATCTATAACGCCTTCGATGAGCGTTCAACCCTGATTATGCTCGATCCGCATCCCGATGAGCGCCAGGATCGTCTGGCGGAAATACTGTCTGGTTGGACGCCGCATATTTATCGCATTGGCCCGCATGTTGACAATAACGGTAAGAACATGCCCTTTACGTTTATTAACGATCCAGACTTTGCAATCTTTGAATATATTATTCCATTGCAAATGGTTTGCGCCAGGCTACCGCCAGTGAAGGGTGTCGATCCCGCAATACCTAAGGATCCGCAGTTCCACCAGAAAATGAAAAGTAAAAAACTTAATTAAATAATGCCCTGTAAAAGTTATCCGCCATGCAGCGGAGGACCCTTTACATCTCAAGGAGACCAATATGTCTATAGCTCAGAAAAACGCCCACCATATTATTCGCGATATTTTAACCAGGCAACGTATTGAACGCGTGTGGTTTGTTGGCTGCGGGGGTTCGTTGACCGGCTTCTGGCCGGGGAAATATTTTCTCGATTGTGAAGCGAAAAAGCTGGCCGTCGGCTATGTGACCAGTAATGAATTTGTCCACGCGACGCCGCAAGCATTAGGGGAAAATAGCGTGGTGATCCTTGCCTCTCAGCAGGGCAACACCGCTGAAACGGTCGAAGCCGCCCGCATCGCGCGTCAAAAAGGCGCGGCTACGATTGGACTGGTATATACCCCCGGCACGCCGCTGTGCGAACACAGCGATTACACTATCGAATACTGCTGGGCTCGCTATCCCGAAACTGTCGATCCGACACAGCAAAAAGCGGCGTACAGCCTGTGGCTGGCGCTGGAGATCCTGGCGCAAACAGAAGGATACGACCATTACGCTGAGATGGTCAGCGCCTTTGCCAGTTTTGAATCCGTGGTGCGCGGCGCTCAGCAGCAGGTGCAAGCGGATGCGCAGCATTTTGCCGAAGCCTGGAAAAGTGAAAAGGTCATTTATATGATGGGCAGCGGTCCTTCGTTCGGTGCCGCGCATCAGGAATCCATCTGTATTCTGCTGGAGATGCAGTGGATTAACTCCGCCAGCATCCATAGCGGCGAGTATTTCCACGGCCCCTTTGAGATTACCGAAACGGGAACGCCGTTCATTTTATTAAAAAGCAGCGGCCGCACCCGTCCGCTGGACGATCGCGCGATCCGCTTTATCGAACGCTATCAGGGAAAACTGCAGATTATTGACGTGGAAAAAGTGGGAATTGATGCGCTTCACGCCAGCGTGCGCGAATATTTCTGCGGCCTGCTGCACAACTGCGTTCTTGATGTGTACAACCTGGCGCTGGCCACCGCCCGCAACCATCCTCTGACCACCCGCCGCTATATGTGGAAAGTCGAATATTAATTCGCTAACCCTCTGCCAGCCCCGGCGACCTGCTCCGGGGCTGCGCTGAGGATTACCAGCGAAAATCGTCAACGCGTAATTCAAAAATATCGTGAATATAACCAATTTCCGCTACCGGCAGCGTCACGTTATAGAGTATTTTCAGGCGCTGAAACGAGTGGTTCACCATAGCAATAAATTCTCCGTGCTGGCGAGAAAATTGCTCAAGATTTTTATAATGGGTAATTTCATTACGCATTACCAGACGCTCAATCATGCAGCTGAGATGCACATACAGGCTAATAATTAAATTATTATTAAAATTAAAGCCAAGCGTGTTTTGCCACTCTGCAATAATAGTCTCAATATGGCTCATCGTTTTTCCGGCATTCAGTATCGTCAAGGAGTTGACGACGTTATGCAGCGAAAACTCACGAACCATATTTTTATTAATCAGCGCAATTTGCTTCTCATTGAGATAGCCGCTTAAGAGCTGACTGAGATGCCGATGCCCCTGCTCGCCCAGCAGCTCTTCAATACCTACCCATGGCACCCCCGCCAGCTGTGGGTCGTGCGTACCCACAACCGCAATCACTTCATACTGGTGGAGCAAGGATATCGCCGTGCGGCTATTTTTTAAGCGCGTATACTCGCAGGCGATAATGTTAATATCAAAGTCGCTGAGCAGGCTCTTCTCCATCAGATTTTTAAATTTAAACGCAGTACCGATTCCGGTAATGCAGGTCACCAGCAGAGCACGCTCTTTTTTTTCTGTCGGCCAGAAGACATCCCAGCGCGACTGATTGAGCGGCACGATCTCTTCGGCAATATGTTCGATATTTTTCCCCAGAGCGATCTCGCTGGCGACGTTCAGCGCCATGCGCGTCGTGACGTTATCCACCACCACCAGCGGGCCGTTAATCACCGACAAAAGCGCATCGGCAATCTCTTTGGTATAGCCCATATCGATAAGCACCATGACTCCGGCTCGGGTATCGGTATGCTGGAGATAATCAACCACGGCGCGGCTGACGTCGCTGAACGCCACCTCCATCGGCATGTCCATCGCCTGGTAGATCTTCTCGCCAATCAGGCGATTGGCGACCCCCGCAATGCTGCTGGCGGTCGAATAGCCGTGGGCGATAATCACCGCTTTCACTTTTCCGCCGCTGGTCGCATCAATCGCATTGCTGACGATAGCGGCAACCGCCAGGCGGTCAAGCGTATCGATGAGCAGATCGTATTTGTTATTGACGACATCCAGTAGTTTGCCCGCGACACGCTGCGCCAGCCCCGCTGAGGACTCCAGCCAGCGCTGCATCACCAGACGCGCGGGCTCGGCAACGCTGCGCGGAGCAAGAGGCAGGCTGGTCAGGTAGCGGCCAGTAAGATAGGCGAATTCGGCATTCAGCTGGAGATCGTAATTGGCGGCGATCGCCTTGCCCACATCCTCAATAAAGCGCAGCCGCTTGTCCTGAAGAGAGACCGCGCTCTCCTGATTCATCAACGCATCGAGATAGAGCGTCACGTTTTGATAAATGAGCTTTTCAAAGGTCCTTGCGCTGATATTGTCCTTCCCGAGTTCCTCGCAGAGGCTGCAAATATTTTCCGTTAGCCGTTGATACTCATGATGACGACCGGAAAACAAAGGCTGCGCGTCGCCATCGCGGTAGATCATGACCCGTTCGCTATTTTGCTGAAGAGAAAAAGGCGCATCCGCCAGCAACCGGTCGGGCAGTAAACCCGCTTTTATCTGTAAAAGATCGCTATCCCGCTCGCCAAATGTCCAGGCGCTGGCGCAAATATTGCGGATCAAATTCTCTAGTCCGCCGACGTTACCCTCGAGCGTTTCGCGCATCAGCTGGCTGATGATTTCGCCGTCCAGCGCCAGATCGTGATGTAATCGCTGCGCTTCACGGCGAAAAAAGTGATGGATAAACGCCAGTCTTTCATACTGTCCACGCTCGGCGATCGGCAGGATTTTGACGATCACCGGAATACGACGAATAAAAGTCGCCAGGAAGTGCTTTTCCAGATCCTCCGTTGAAGCAAAAATCAGCCGTACCGTGGCGCTGCGCTCCTCGCTGCTCTCCCCCAGCCGCCGCCAGCTACCGTTATCCATAAAATGGAACAGCTTCTCCTGTCCTTCGGGGGGCAGACGATGAACCTCATCAATAAACAGTACCCCGCCGTTGCTGGTCTCGATAAGACCGGGGACTGATTTATCCGCACCGGTAAAGGCGCCCTTCGCGTGCCCGAATAATTTCGAGGTCAGCAGCTCTGGATTATTCGCGTACTCAGCGCAGTTAAACACGGTAAAAGGCGCATCAGCAGGCAAAACGCCCTGTTCCATCGCATAACGCCAGAGCTGGCGCGCAAGGAAACTTTTCCCCGTGCCGGTGGGACCGCGCAGCAGAAGCGGTAGACCTGCGCCGGGGTAGCTGATGGCGGCCTTGCACTGCCGCAAAGCTTCCTGCAGGCTGCCCTGAGCGCCTATCAGCTGCGCCAGACTATCCTGGCGCTCAGCGCACAGGGCCTGAAGGGAAGCGTATTCGCCGTGTCGAACCGCGAGGCGGTGGTGGTCGCGCAGCGCGGCAATGGGTAAAAACAGCACCGGGCGACCATTTACTTTGACCACCCGCTGCTCGCGATGGAGATTATTCAGATGATGGCTGATGATACTGCGTTTTTGCTTCAGGCTATCGGCAATCGCCATCGCATTAAACTCGCCAAGCACTTCCGCGGTCAGCGGTCGCCCGACGATCCGTTGTTCTAGCTGGCGAAAAATCGACTCCTTATTCATCTTGCGCCCCTGTCAAAAGCGTAAAATTCGCTTATACGACAATTCGCGTAAGACGTCGCTGCCCCCTGCCACACTTCTTAAAAAAGCTTAATTATTCATGGGTTACCCTTCCCGCATGCCAGATGCGCTCCGCATAGCGGCCAATTACCGCCAGCGAGACTGCGAGGATCAGGAAAAATGCGACTTTGTGCATGCCATCCCAGAAGAACTCGAAGAAACGGGTATAGAGGTTGATCGCCAGGAACGTCAGACCGAAGCCGCGCAGCATGCCGTCGTCGGTTTTCAGGCTGATATAGATACAGATCCCCGCCGCCACGGCGAACAGCAGCCCCCACGGCAGCAGCTGCCTTTGCGCTATGCTGGACCAGCTATCCAGGTCATAGTTGCCAAAAATCGACAGGATCCACAGGGCGATAAACAGATAGATCAGCCCCATCGCTTTACTGACGGTAAACAGCTGGCGCTGGCGCAAAGCGTGTTGCGCGCCGTAGCAGAGCGCAAGCAGCGCGCCGCCGAACAGCACGAAGCGGATCGGGTAGTTCATGCCCAGCCAGTAGGCGCCCCAGCCCGAAACGTAGCCGGTTTCTGCACCGAACCAGTTGCCCAGCGACAGCAGAAAAAAGAGCCACACCAGCCCGGAGCGGGCAAAAAAGCCAATCGCGCCGTAAATCAGGCATCCGGCCAGGAACAGCGGCGCGACATGACCGCTGCCGGTATCCAGACGTTCGCCAAGCTGCCACAGCGCCACGGCGGTAAAAATAACCCCCAGAAAGAGGATCGCCTCGGTGCTGTAGTGCCACTGCGTTTCCCGCCGCTGGCGGCGAAAACCCCAGGCGTAGCAGGCCAGCGCGGTCCAGAACGCATAGCGGCTCAGCCGCTGCCAGTCGAAGGGAGAGACGCGCAGCGTTTGCGCCAGCCGCTTGCTATCCTCAGGGGCTAAATCGCCGCTGGCCTGCCACGCCTTTAGCGCGCGCTGAATAATGCGCTGCTCTTTACGGGTAATATTCATGGGCATTCCTTGAGACTGATGACAAACCTTTTTTTGGCTATTGTGCTCGCACTTCTGCCGGGCGGCGCCTTGCCGGACCTACGAAAAAGCGCAATATCAACCTGCTATGCGATGCTCTGTAGGCCTGCGCAAGCATCGCGCCGCCGGGCTGTTCCTGAAGATTGCACTTTGTCAGCAATCTGATTCCTTGTCATTAGTGTTTATCCAGCCACGCCAGGGCCCGTTCGCCCATTTCATCCATCGGCAAATAGACCAGCAGGCGCGAGCCGTTGCGCGGGGCCGAGTACCAGTACATCTGCTGCAGGCTGAAGCGTCCGAGCTGCGGATGGTTAAAGTTTTTCACCTGATTTTCCACCCCGCGCACCTCATAGCGCTGATGCCAGAGAGACTCAAACTCCGCCGACGCGGCAAAAAAGCGCGCCAGCTTATTCTCCCACAGCGGATCGCCGCGGTGCTCCGCCATCGCCGCGCGAAAATAGGAGACAAACGTCGCCAGCACATCGCGATTTTCAATACGGCTGCGCCAGGTTTCATTGGTCAGATACAGATAAATACAGTTGCGATCCTCTTCCGGAATGGTGGCGAAATCGATGCCCATCAGGCGGCAGAAGCTGTCGTTCCAGGCCACAATATCGAAGCTCGGCTTCTGAATACTGGCGGGCTGAGGCATCAGGCTATCAAGCATCCGCCGGGTGCCGGGGCTGATGCCTTCGCATACCGTGACCTGCGCGGCTTCCGGCGGCGTCAGTCCGGCCAGGACAAACAGGTGCCGGGTCTCCAGCGGGCTGCACTGCAGCGCGTTCGCCACCGACACCAGCACGGACTCGGACGGATTAACGTCCCGCCCCTGCTCCAGCCAGGTGTACCAGGTGACGCCGACCTCCGCCAGCATCGCCACCTCTTCCCGCCGCAGACCCGGCGTGCGTCGTCGGCCAACGCGCGGCAACCCCAGGCGCTGCGGATCGAGGCTCTCACGCCGGGCGCGCAGAAATGCCCCTAGCTGTTTACGGGCATCATCGGGCGCGGCGATCGTCGATTCACGTTGCGGCATGGTCGTCATAAAACCTCCAGCATGGTAGTGCCAATACCAGTATAAGCAGGAACTGGTACCCGTTTAATTTATCGGTGATGCTACGGCCATCCGCTGAATGACGCAATGGAGAGATCCGATGAATTCGTCTGCTGTTTCACCCGGCCGCGCCGGTTTATTCCTTCTGTTGACCGGTCAGATGCTGCCGCTGATCGACACCTCGATCGCCAACGTCGCGCTGGACTCCATCACCCAATCGCTGAACGCCAGCGCCACCCAGCTGGAGCTGATTGTCGCGCTGTACGGCGTCGCCTTTGCCGTCTGCCTGGCGATGGGCAGCAAACTTGGCGATAACTATGGCCGCCGCCGTCTGTTTATGTGGGGCGTGGCGATTTTTGGCGTCGCCTCCCTGCTGTGCGGAATGGCAAACTCTATCACCACGCTGCTGGCGGCGCGCACGGTTCAGGGCGCCGGCGCGGCGCTAATCGTGCCGCAGATCCTCGCCACGCTGCATATCACCCTCAAAGGCAACGCCCACGCCCGGGCCATCAGCCTGTACGGCGGCATTGGCGGTATCGCCTTTATCGTCGGTCAGATGGGCGGCGGCTGGCTGGTCTCGGCGGATATCGCCGGTTTAGGCTGGCGCAACGCCTTCTTTATTAACGTGCCGATCTGCCTTCTGGTGCTGGCCTTCAGCCCGCGCTACGTCCCGGAGACCCGGCGCGAAGCGCATTCGCGTATCGACTGGCAGGGCACGTTTAGCCTTGCGCTGATCCTCTGCTGCCTTCTGTTCCCAATGGCGCTGGGGCCGGAACTGCACTGGCCGTGGACGCTGCAGCTAATGTTAGTCGCAGTGCTGCCGCTGCTGGTCTGGATGCGGGCCAGCGCGCTGAGCAAACAGCAGCGCGGCGAGCAGCCGCTATTGCCACCTCGCCTGCTGAAGCTCACCAGCATTCGCTTTGGCATGGCCATCGCCCTGCTCTTTTTCAGCGCCTGGTCCGGATTTATGTTCTGTATGGCGTTGACCATGCAGGCCGGTCTGGGAATGGCGCCGTGGCAGTCCGGGAATAGCTTTATCGCGCTCGGCGTGGCCTACTTCATCTCCGCGCTGTACGCGCCGAAGCTGATTGCCCGCTACAGCATGGGACGCATTTTGCTGACTGGCCTGTCGGTGCAGATTGTCGGCCTGCTGCTGCTGTGCGCGACCTTTTATCGCCTCGCTACCCACACCAGCACCCTGGCGCTGGTCCCCTCCACGGCGCTTATCGGCTACGGGCAGGCGCTGATCGTCAACAGCTTTTACCGTATCGGGATGCGCGACATCAGCGCTTCTGACGCCGGGGCCGGGAGCGCAATTCTCAGCACCCTGCAGCAGGCGACGCTGGGCCTGGGCCCGGCAATTCTCGGGTCGCTATTCTTAACTCTCGCCCAGCGCAGCGGCGGCGACTATCCCCGGGCGCTGATCGATTTCCTGGCGGTGGAAGTGGTGATGATGCTGGTACTGGGCGCCATCGCGCTGTGGCTACGCCATCACCTTAACGTCCGTCCGGCGGTAGCGACCCCATAATTCACAACAGCGTAACCTGCGATTTGCATAATAGACATCCAGCGGTCATCATAACCGCTGGATGTAAAGGAGACGTTATGCAGGAATTCATATCGCAAATCGCCGCATTAGGCATCAAAATTACCCCCACCACCTCACTCATTATTATCTTCGGCATTATTTTTCTGACGGCGATTGTCGTTCATCTTATTCTGCACAAAGTGGTGCTGCGCACCTTCGAAAAGCGGGCGCAGGCCAGCAGCCACCTGTGGCTGCAAATTATTACCCAGAACAAACTGTTTCATCGTCTGGCCTTCACCCTGCAGGGGATTATCGTCAACGTGCAGGCGGTGTTGTGGCTGCAAAAAGGCAGCGAGGCGGCGGAAATCCTCACCACCTGCGCCCAGCTGTGGGTGATGATCTACGCAATGCTGTCCTTCTTCTCGCTGCTGGACGTGGTGTTCAATTTATCGCAGAAATTCGCCACCGCCTCTCAGCTGCCGCTTAAAGGCATATTTCAGGGAGTTAAGCTGGTCTGCGCGATTATTGTCGGCATTCTGGTCATCTCCTTACTGATTGGCCAGTCGCCGGCGATTCTGATTAGCGGCCTCGGCGCGATGGCCGCGGTACTGATGCTGGTGTTCAAAGACCCGATTCTTGGCCTGGTGGCGGGAATTCAGCTCTCCGCCAACGATATGCTCAAGCTAGGCGACTGGCTGGAGATGCCGAAATATGGCGCCGACGGCGCGGTGATCGACATCGGGCTGACTACGGTGAAGGTGCGCAACTGGGATAACACCATCACCACCATTCCCACCTGGTCGCTGGTTTCCGACTCGTTTAAAAACTGGAGCGGCATGTCGGCATCCGGCGGTCGCCGCATCAAGCGCAGCCTGAATATCGATACCACCAGCATTCATTTTCTCGACGAACAGGAACAGCAGCGCTTAATTCTGGCCCGGCTGCTGAAGCCGTATATGGATTCTCGTCACCAGGAAATCAGCCTGTGGAACCAGCAGAACGCCGACGATCAATCGATACTGAATCAGCGCAAGATGACCAATATCGGCACCTTCCGCGCCTGGTTACAGGAGTATTTACGGAATCATCCGCGTATTCGTCAGGATATGACGCTGATGGTGCGGCAGCTGGCTCCGGAGGCCAACGGCCTGCCGATTGAGATTTACTGCTTCACCAACACCGTGGTGTGGGCGGAATATGAAAGCATCCAGGCGGATATTTTCGATCACGTCTTTGCCGTGATTGACGAATTCGGCCTGCGTATCCATCAGTCCCCCACCGGCAACGATATCCGTTCGCTGGCGGGCGCGGTTTCTCCGTAATATCCTCACGCACTGGCGCGGGAAATGACGCGCCAGTCCATCATCACCCGTTCGACCGCAGCGTCGGGATTATCGATTCTCTTCATCAGTAGCGTGACCGCCGTACGGCCAATCTCGCGCGAAGGCTGTTCCACGGTGGTCAACTGCGGCGATACCACTTCGGCCAGTTCGGTACCATCAAAACCGATTACCGCAATATCTTCCGGCACCCGCAATCCGGCCTGAGCGATAGCCCGCAGCGCGCCCGCCGCCAGCGAATCTGAGACCGCAAATACCGCATCCGGTTTCTCTTTCTGCGCCAGCAGCGTTTCCATCGCCCGGGTACCGGCGGCGGCGCTCAGGTCGCTGGCGTAAGTGACCTGTTGATACGCCAGTTCGCGAACGTGCAGCACGCTTTTGTAGCCGCGCTCGCGCAGGCGCGAGTAGCGATAGCTGAGATCGTGGTTGATTAAGGCAATGCGTTTTCGCCCGCCGTCAACCAGCCGGGAAACGGCGCCCTGCGCCGCGTCGACATCGTTGATGCCGACGCAGGAGATGCTGCCGTTATCGGCATATTCCGCGCACTGTACCCAGGGCGCGTCGCCGATCATGGTGGTCAGTTCCGGCAGGCTGGAGAGCGCGTTCATGGTGATGATGCCGTCGACCATTTTGCCGGAGAGCAGCTGCAGGCCAGAGGTAGAACGGGCCAAATCCGAGCCGGAATTACACAGCAGGATCCGGTAGCCGTTCTTTTCCGCCTCTTCTTCAATACCCTTGACCACCTCCGCGCAAAAAGGGTTGGCGATATTAGAGACCATTACCAGAATCATATTGCTGCGGGCCGTTCGCAGCTGGCGGGCCAGCAAATTAGGCTGGTAGTTACTCTCTTTAATCGCCTGCAGCACACGTTCGCGATTCTTCGCTTTCACGGTATCGCTGTTATTCAATACCCGCGATACGGTCGCCACCGAGACGCCCGCCAGGCGAGCGATTTTCTGAATTGACATAGAGGCTGCACTTCCCGCATAGACGTTATATTTCGCAGGCTATCATAAATGAGCCCCGCCCGCGCCGTCAGCAGGTTTTGCGAGAATTGACGGGATTGATTAGCACGCTAAGGTCGTTATCATGATAGCGTCGGCGTTGTTTCGCGAGAGACGAAACGTACGCCGGCCGTTGAACATCATCGGCATATAACTGGGGTATCTCTTGAACACAATAAAAAATATTCATATCGCGGCGGCAGTGATCACCGACGGTCAGGGAAGCTGTCTTTTAGTACGCAAACGAGGGACTGAGTACTTTATGCAGCCCGGTGGAAAGCCTGAAATCGGGGAAGCCCCGGAGGCGGCGCTGATCCGCGAGCTCGAAGAGGAGCTCAACTTCATTGTCTCACCTGAAGAACTGGTCCCGGTAGGCCGCTTCACCGATAGGGCGGCAAACGAGCCGGGCCATACGGTCTCGGCGGATATCTTTCAGATAGCCACCAACAGAGCGAGCTTTATACCAACGGCAGAAATAGAAGAAGTTATCTGGTATACGCCGGGCCAGGATCGGCATATTAAGCTTGCTCCTCTTACCGAGAATCACCTGCTTCCTCTGCTGAAAGGGGCGTAAGCGCCCGGGGCGCATCGAAAGTATTGGCTCATTTGTCTGCACATTCACGCTGCCATCGTCCCGGTGGCGCTACGGCGGCCTGCAGGCAGTGCCAGTTCCGGCCGAAGCGCCCTGTTTCTCCGAGAAGCATTTGTCCGCTTCTTCCGGTTAAGATTTAGCACATCTTTCTGATTCGCTCCTCTTCAAACGCCGACGCGTTTTAGTGCGTAAAAACGCCCTGTTTTGTACGCCAGATCATATTTCGCCAGACAACCCTTTCCCCCACAATCTAAAATATCGCAACTTTCCCTTACAAATAATAGGCTATCCCACAGTAAACCCCACAAAACAAAACATAAATAAAACACAATATTAACAAACAGTAATGAGACAGCGTTTTTTTTTGACTTTTTGTGCTGTTTTTTTTTAACCAATTCCCACTCATTCAGCGAGAAAATTCCTGGTCACCATGGATAATTCTTAAATATGAATCGACATAAAATTCTGCACTTCAGATTTTTCTTATTTATTAGAGTGGGTTAGTATAAATCCAGACAATTTTCTACCTTAAGAATTTACACATTTTTCATCTATATAACTATCCAGAAATTAAAGTTGTCACATTTATTAACTAGCCATAATATAGCCACATCATTGAACGATAGGGTAAAACAATATAGGGAAATAAATCGACATATGCTTCCGCAGAAATATGAGAAGGTATACTGCATAAGCTGTCAGTATCAGTGCGAAATCTATCCACGACCTACGATAAAATCGATTAACTGCACTGAAACACACTATTGCATATGGCCTGATAAAAATATTTATTTAAAAAATGGTGTGCACTTTTTTCTAATTAACAAGCACTACAACTTCTCTAATTCTGGATATATTTTTGTTGATTTTTCTCGCTACAACATCAGATTATTCACCAATGATAAATGGAT
>OGST01000641.1_pt1 | contig 14637 bp, 12 predicted proteins | sample 1574021 | NCBI WGS metagenome assembly OGST01 (sample SAMN03295847, study PRJEB24534) | human gut metagenome | isolation source: fecal sample 7 from infant 6 | host: Homo sapiens | place: USA: Pittsburgh, PA | collected 2014-07 | reverse complement strand
TTAACTTAAACAGGAGCCGTTAAGACATGCCTAATTTCTTTATCGATCGCCCCATATTTGCGTGGGTGATCGCCATTATCATCATGCTGGCCGGGGGACTTGCGATCTTGAAGCTGCCTGTCGCGCAATATCCAACGATTGCGCCACCGGCGGTGACAATTTCCGCAACCTACCCGGGGGCTGATGCGAAAACGGTGCAGGACACCGTTACCCAGGTTATCGAACAGAACATGAACGGTATCGATAACCTGATGTACATGTCCTCAAACAGTGACTCCACCGGTACGGTTCAGATCACCCTGACCTTCCAGTCAGGTACGGATGCTGACATTGCGCAGGTTCAGGTGCAGAACAAACTGCAGCTGGCAATGCCTTTGCTGCCGCAGGAAGTACAACAGCAGGGTGTGAGCGTCGAGAAATCGTCCAGTAGCTTCCTGATGGTTGTCGGCGTTATCAACACCAACGGCACCATGACGCAGGAAGATATTTCTGACTACGTGGGCGCCAACATGAAGGACGCTATTAGCCGTACTTCCGGTGTGGGTGACGTGCAGCTGTTCGGTTCCCAGTACGCGATGCGTATCTGGATGGATCCGAACAAACTGAACAACTTCCAGCTTACACCGGTTGACGTGATCAGTGCGATTAAAGCGCAGAACGCCCAGGTGGCGGCCGGTCAGTTAGGCGGTACACCGCCGGTGAAAGGCCAGCAGCTTAACGCCTCGATCATCGCGCAGACCCGTCTGACCTCAGCCGATGAGTTCAGCAAAATTCTGCTGAAAGTGAATCAGGACGGTTCGCAGGTTCGCCTGCGTGACGTGGCAAAAGTTGAGCTGGGCGGTGAGAACTACGACATCATCGCGAAGTACAACGGCAAGCCGGCTTCCGGTCTGGGTATCAAACTGGCGACAGGCGCTAACGCCCTGGACACCGCCACGGCGATCCGCGCAGAGCTGAAGAGAATGGAACCGTTCTTCCCGTCAGGTCTGAAAATCGTTTACCCGTACGACACCACGCCGTTCGTCAAAATCTCGATTCATGAAGTGGTTAAGACGCTGATCGAAGCCATCATCCTGGTATTCCTGGTGATGTACCTGTTCCTGCAAAACTTCCGCGCGACGCTTATCCCAACGATTGCCGTGCCGGTTGTTCTGCTCGGGACCTTTGCGATCCTGTCGATATTTGGCTACTCGATAAACACCCTGACGATGTTCGGGATGGTGCTCGCCATCGGCCTGCTGGTGGATGACGCCATCGTCGTGGTCGAGAACGTCGAGCGTGTGATGGCGGAGGAAGGTCTGCCGCCGAAGGAAGCTACCCGTAAATCCATGGGTCAGATCCAGGGCGCGCTGGTCGGTATCGCGATGGTGCTGTCTGCGGTATTTATCCCGATGGCCTTCTTCGGAGGCTCTACCGGTGCGATTTACCGTCAGTTCTCCATTACCATCGTTTCCGCGATGGCCCTGTCGGTACTGGTGGCGTTGATCCTGACGCCAGCCCTGTGTGCCACCATGCTGAAGCCGATTCAGAAAGGCGGTCACGGCGAGCATAAAGGCTTCTTCGGCTGGTTTAACCGCATGTTTGACAAGAGCACGCACCACTACACCGACAGCGTGGGCAACATCCTGCGCAGCACCGGTCGTTACCTGCTGCTCTATATCATCATCGTGGTGGGCATGGCCTACCTGTTTGTTCGTCTGCCAAGCTCCTTCCTGCCGGACGAAGATCAGGGCGTGTTCCTGAGTATGGCTCAGCTTCCGGCGGGTGCGTCGCAAGAGCGTACCCAGAAAGTGCTGGATGAGATGACCGATTACTACCTCACCAAAGAGAAAGCCAACGTTGAATCCGTGTTTGCGGTTAACGGCTTTGGCTTTGCGGGTCGCGGTCAGAACACCGGTATTGCCTTCGTCTCTCTGAAGGACTGGTCTGAACGTCCGGGCAAAGAGAACAAGGTTGAAGCCATCACCGGCCGTGCAATGGGCACCTTCTCGCAGATTAAAGATGCGATGGTATTCGCCTTTAACCTGCCAGCGATTGTTGAACTGGGTACCGCAACCGGCTTCGACTTCCAGCTGATCGACCAGGGCGGTCTGGGTCACGAAAAACTGACGCAGGCGCGTAACCAGCTGTTTGGTGAAGTCGCTAAACACCCTGACCTGCTGGTCGGCGTGCGTCCAAACGGCCTGGAAGATACGCCACAGTACAAGATCGATATCGACCAGGAGAAAGCCCAGGCGCTGGGCGTATCCATCAGTGACATCAACACCACGCTGGGCGCAGCCTGGGGCGGTAGCTACGTTAACGACTTCATCGACCGCGGTCGTGTGAAGAAAGTGTACGTGATGTCCGAGGCGCAGTACCGTATGTTGCCGAACGATATCAACAGCTGGTTCGTGCGCGGCAGCAATGGTCAGATGGTACCATTCTCGGCGTTCTCAACCTCACGCTGGGAATACGGTTCACCGCGTCTGGAACGCTATAACGGTCTGCCATCAATGGAGATCCTGGGTCAGGCAGCGCCGGGCCGAAGCACCGGGGAAGCCATGAACCTCATGGAAGAACTGGCAAGCAAGCTGCCTGCGGGTATCGGCTACGACTGGACCGGTATGTCCTATCAGGAACGTCTGTCCGGTAACCAGGCCCCTGCCCTGTACGCCATTTCACTGATTGTGGTCTTCCTGTGTCTGGCGGCACTGTACGAGAGCTGGTCGATTCCGTTCTCCGTTATGCTGGTGGTTCCACTCGGGGTTATCGGTGCGCTGCTTGCAGCAACGTTCCGTGGACTGACCAACGACGTTTACTTCCAGGTAGGCCTGCTGACAACCATTGGCTTGTCGGCGAAGAACGCGATACTTATCGTTGAATTCGCCAAAGATCTGATGGAGAAAGAAGGCAAAGGCCTTATTGAGGCGACGCTTGAGGCGGTTCGTATGCGTCTGCGCCCAATCCTGATGACGTCGCTGGCGTTTATCCTCGGCGTACTGCCGCTGGTTATCAGCTCCGGTGCGGGTTCCGGCGCGCAGAATGCGGTAGGTACAGGCGTTATGGGTGGGATGATCACCGCGACCGTACTGGCTATCTTCTTCGTACCGGTGTTCTTCGTGGTGGTTCGCCGCCGCTTCAGCCGTAAAAATGAAGATATTGAGCACAGTCATTCGGTAGAACCTCACTGATACCGGTTCCACATGATAAAAAGGCCGCATTAGCGGCCTTTTTCATTTTCAGAAAAAATCATAAATTACGCTTATTGTGGCTCTATTTATTTTCTGCCATCTTAAATAGACATATCATAATTAACTGATACCTTAATCGGTGAATTCAGGATTTTTTTAATTTCATTTCCCCGCTTAAGGTATTAGGAATATTCCTAATAAGAAGTTCTTACAAAGATAAGTCTGAATCTGAACTTTTCTTATCATTTTTGCTAAGCTGATGAAACGTAAGGAAGCGATAAAACCCCGTCGTTAATTTGGATAAAAACGTTGAGTCCAGGGTGACCATTTGCGTAGACGCTCCCAGCCTGCGGTTTTTATTTGTAATTTTTCGTAATAGCGCGGTGAAATCCAGGAAGGAGTGGCTTATAGTTAGGTTATCAGGAACACAGCACTCATGTAGCTAAGTCAGTTGTATCCATCCCGACAATGATGTTCGGTGAGTAAGAAATCACTCAGAAGGGGATGCGCTATGGACGAGTACTCGCCAAAAAGGCATGATATCGCGCAGTTGAAATTTCTCTGCGAATCCTTGTACCATGACTGCCTTGCCAATCTTGATGAAAGCAACCATGGCTGGGTAAACGACCCAACGTCTGCCATCAATTTACAGTTGAATGAGCTGATAGAGCATATCGCAACCTTCGCACTTAATTATAAAATTAAGTACAATGAAGATAATAAGCTCATTGAGCAAATTGATGAATACCTGGACGACACCTTTATGTTGTTCAGCAGTTACGGCATTAACGCTCAGGATTTGCAAAAATGGCGTAAATCGGGAAATCGGCTATTCCGCTGTTTCGTCAACGTGAGCAGAGCTAACCCGGTGAGTCTTTCCTGTTAAAATTATTACAATTACTAAGGTGAATTTATGTCTGATAAACCACTCACAAAAATCGATTATTTGATGCGCTTACGACGTTGTCAGTCAATTGACACGCTCGAGCGCGTCATTGAAAAGAATAAATACGAGCTTTCTGATAATGAACTGGCGGTATTTTATTCAGCCGCTGACCATCGTCTTGCTGAACTGACAATGAATAAGCTGTATGACAAAATCCCTACTTCTGTGTGGAAATTTGTCCGTTAATCTTTGAAGGGTGTCTGTAGAGTTCTACGCCTCGTTCTGAGTATTTACCTGTCCCGTTATGCTCCCTGTGCGTAAGCCAGGTCTCCGTATAAAACGTGTTCATCAGCAGCAATGTTGTGACGACAGTCACATCGGCTTTTCGGGAACGTTCCCCTTCTGGCCTGTTCCGATTACCCTTCGGTAATAACATCCAGAGAGGTTTCCAATGAGCTTAGAAAAACAGAAAATGATTGCCGGTGAACATTACCGCCCCGGCGATGAGACGTTACGGGCTGACCGACTGCGGGCCCGCCATCTGGTTTACCGCTATAACCACACCGCGCCTGATGAAAAAACAGAACGACAGAACATTCTGGCGGAACTTCTGGGACAAAGCGCAGGAGCTTATATTGAGCCGAGCTTCCGCTGCGACTACGGATATAACATTTATCTGGGCAAAAACTTTTATGCTAACTTCGACTGTGTGATGCTGGATGTCTGCCCTGTTCATATTGGCGATAACTGCATGCTCGCGCCGGGTGTTCATATTTATACGGCTACCCATCCCCTGGACGCGGAAGAACGAAACAGCGGCGTGGAATTTGGAAAACCTGTCAATATTGGCAATAACGTCTGGATTGGTGGCCGGGCGGTCATTAACCCTGGCGTCACCATTGGTGATAATGTGGTCGTGGCCTCCGGCGCCGTCGTGACGAAAGACGTCCCGGCTAACGTCGTCGTTGGCGGCAACCCGGCAAAAATCATCAAAACGCTGTGAGGTTGCGGGGAGTCAACTGTTATAGTCTTTTAGCGCCAGACTGTTACTTTTTTCAGCCTGATGGCTCCCCTAAAATTGGCAGACACCCTGTATTGTCAACTCTCATGAAGGCAAAAAATGACCGAGATACAGCGCCTGCTTACCGCCACCATCGACGATCTCAACCTCCGCGAAAAGCGCGACAATCGCCCGCGCTTTAGCATTAGCTTTATTCGCAAACATCCTGGACTGTTTGTCGCCATGTATGCCGCCTGGCTGGCGACGCTTGTTGTGATGCTGAAGTCCGAAACGCTGGTGGACTCCGTCTGGCTGCTGGTTGTACTGTTTGTCGTCTTTAACGCCTTTTTCTTTTTCGACGTGAATCCGCGCTACCGTTACGAAGATATCGACGTGCTCGATTTCCGGGTCTGCTATAACGGCGAATGGTACAACACGCGTTACGTGCCAGAGGAGCTGATCGAAAACATTATGCACTCTCCGGCGGTAGAAGCCGGGCAAAAAGAGAAACTGCAGAAAATGGTCTCCACCAAAGGTCAGCTCTCTTTCTATGATGTCTTTACCCTTTCCCGCCCTGCTGCTGCGTAATTAACGTCTGCAGGCGTCGGATCCCCAGCGCAAACTGAGAAGCAGAGGTATTGCCGTAACCTAAAACCAGACCGGTTTGCCCCTGCTTCGCCTCCAGGTAGTACCCGCTCAGCGCAGCGGGTGCCAGCTGAAACGCCCTCGCCTGCTCCACTAGCCTCTGGTCGTCAATATCCTCTATCGCCAGCGCCAGATGCATTCCCCCTTCGCCTGCCAGAATGCGATGCGGAGAATAAAGCTCTGCGCCCAGCACCTCACGTAGCTGGCGGTAGCGTTTACGGTAGAGCCTACGCATAGCGGCAAGATGACGGGCGTAATGACCTTCTTCAATGAACAGCGCCAGAGTACGCTGCTCCGCGCGATGCCCCCCGCGCAACAGCGAGCCGATGGCCGGGCGAGCCGCTTTCGCCAGCGCTGGCGGTAAAACCATAAACCCCATTCGAAGTGACGGAAACAGCGTTTTACTGAACGTCCCCAGATATACAACGGGCGCATTGTTGACCATTCCCAGCATCGCCGGTACGGGCTCACCGGCATAGCGGAACTCGCTGTCGTAATCGTCTTCAATGATCCACGCGTTGTGCTTCCGGGCCAGCTCCAGCAGCGCCAGCCGCCGCCGCGCGCTGAGCACGCTTCCATAAGGGAACTGATGCGAAGGAGAGGTAAAAATCATTGAGGGCACAGGCGCATCCAGCCCTTCCCAGCACATTCCCTCGTCATCAACCGGTATTCCCGTCATTGCCAGGCCGGTTTTAACAAACGCACTCTTTGCCCCGCTATAGCCGGGGTTTTCTACCCAGGCGACATCGCCAGGCTCGCTTAACAGCATTGTGCAGAGATTGACGCCCTCAAGCGCTCCTTCGGTTATCACTATCTGGCTGGCGTCGCAGTCGATACCGCGAGACAGGGCGAGATGCCGGGCAATCGCGGCCCGCAGCGACGGCTCGCCGGCCGGGTCGCCATAGCCTAACAGGGCACTCCCCTCCTCGCGCAGGACGCGATCGTACAATCGCCGCCACAGCGGCAAGGGGAAATAGTTAATAGCAGGCGTTCCCGGCGTAAACGCCATCACCGGGGTGTCGCGCGGCACGGGCGCGGACAGCAGGGCGACCCGTTTTGTCAGCCTGACGTCAGGATCCGGCAATGCCCGGGCAATCGTACGATGAGCGAATTGCCCCACCCGCGTACCCTGACGGTTACGCAGCAAATAGCCTTCGAGCGCGAGCTGGTCCAGCGCCGCATTGACGGTGTTTCGGGAAACCGAGATCTGCTGCGCAAGCGTTCGCGAACCGGGCAGCTGGCTGCCGGACCGAAGCCTTCCGCCCAGTATGGCCTCCCGCAAAGCGAGATAGAGCGCGCGCTGGAGCGTCTCTTGCCCACGCTTTTTCAGCGCAGCATGGAGCAAAGCGTAAAGCTCATCACCCGGTATATTCATCTTCCCTCCTTGTGGTACCAGAAAAACATAGCCTGGTGGTTCTTTTTAAGGAACCAGCAATTCACTAATCTGGAGATCTTTTCAACGTCACGGAAATAAAGATGAATACATTCAATGCGTTTGGGCAGCCCGTAGGTGAAGCCCTTATCGACTGGCAGCCTCGTCAGCACCCGTCCCGGGTGGTCCTTCAGGGTCACTATTGTCGGCTTGAGCCGTTGCGCGTGGAGCATGCCCACGCGTTGTTCTCCGCCTATTCCCTGGCCGAAGATACCCGCAGCTGGACGTGGCTGCTGCGTGAACCCGATGCCACCGCAGAGGAGTTTGCCGAATGGGTGGCGAGCGTAAGTGAGTTATCCGATCCCATCCACTTTACCGTTATGGATAACCGGACCCAGTCTCCTGTCGGTACGCTTTCCCTGATGCGGATCGATCCTAAAAACGGGGTCGTGGAAGTGGGGCACGTTCACTTCTCTCCTCTGTTAAGCCGCACGCCAGGGTCGACAGAAGCGCAGTATCTGCTGATGCGGTACGTGTTCGATACCCTGGGGTACCGGCGCTATGAGTGGAAGTGCAATAGCCTGAACGAGCCTTCCCGCAAAGCGGCGCTGCGTCTGGGCTTTCAGTTTGAGGGACGCTTTCGTCAGGCACTGGTCATAAAAGGCCGTAACCGGGATACCGACTGGTTTTCGATTCTCGACAAAGAGTGGCCGGCGCTGGCTAACGCCTTTGAAAGCTGGCTTGCCACCGACAATTTTACTGCCGATGGCAAACAGAAAAGATCCCTGGAAAGCTGGCGAGAAACGCGCGTTTAGCGTCTTTTTTTACGTCCCTGAACCGCCTTAAAGCGCGGATTAGATTTGCAAATCACGTATAAGCGTCCCTTGCGTTTGACTATCTGGCAATCCGGGTGACGCTGCTTTGCACTGCGTAATGAGTTAAGTACCTGCATGGTTAGCCCCGCTTCGCATTGAGAAAACCGCCAAAACGCTTGCGGAAGCGCGCTGCGCTGCCGTCCGTGGAGAACGTTTTCTGCTTACCGGTATAAAACGGGTGCGATTTTGAAGAAACCTCGATGGTGATGTACGGATACGTTTCACCGTCGAGTTCAATTTCGCGGTCGGTTTTAATGGTTGAGCCGACTTTAAAGTATTCATTAGCGCTAGTGTCGTGGAATACCACGGTGCGATAGGCTGGGTGGATATCGGGTTTCATCGTAAATCCTTTATGTTTTGTTATAACATAACAAAATAATATCCAGGCGAGGTTGAAAAAACAACCCCTCTCTTCTGACGATAATTTCTCGTTTGCCTGAGATAAAATGAAAACCATGCCAACCACGTGCTATAACTATATCATTTCGCGATAAAATCTTTCTCTTCAGGCAGGGAACTCAATGCCCAGGAAGGGTGTACGAGGAAGGACACGACAGCATGAAAACCCGACATCTGGTCAATCTGGTGACTGGCGTACTTATCTTTTCCGTGCTGGTCCCCATTTGTCTGAGCATCTGGCTGGCCCACCGCCAGGCGGAAGATAAATTCGCCGATGCGCTGGATAACTACGCCTCCCGCGTGCTGGTACGCACCGACAGGGTTGTAGACCAGGCAAAGGAAGCACTCGATCACCTGCAGGCTTTTGAGGGAGTGCCATGTAGCCCCTTGCAATTGAGGGAAATGCGCCGGGTCGCTTTCTCGTGGCGATATGTCCAGGAAGTAATTTATATCGACAACCTTCGACCGCTCTGCTCCTCCCTGGAGCAGACCAGTCATGCGCCCCCTTTTCCCCCTCCAATGCGCATTACCGAAGATGGTTACAGCGCGTGGCTGACCACGCAAAACGATCTTGGGTTTAACCGCTACATGACGGTGCTGGGAAAAGGCCACTACCTTGTCATGATCGATCCTGCCTCGCTGGTGGACGTGATCCCTTTCGGCGAGATAGCGATTGATGCCGCCCTGGTAGGAAGCACAACGCACCGCATATTCGCCAGCAGCAGCAAGCTTGATTCTCACATCCGCGACATGGTTCAGGAGCGGGGTGTGAAAAGCGTGCAGTACAACGGTTCAATGTACGTTATGAAGTCTGTACCTGAGCTTGGGTTTACCGTCGTCGCATGGGCAACGCTCAAACCGCTCGCTGAAACCTGGCACCGGCAGCTTCTTTTCTGGTTACCGTTCGGCATGTTGATAAGCCTGCTCGCCGCACTGTTTGTCCTGCGGATCCTGCGGCGTATCCAGTCGCCGCGCAATCGCCTGCTTGACGCCATTCACAGCCGGGATTTTGTGGTTCACTATCAGCCCATCGTGGCGCTCTGTAGCGGAAAAATTGTGGGCGCTGAGGCGCTGACGCGCTGGCCGCAGCCAGACGGAAGCTGCCTCTCACCGGATATTTTTGTCCCCCTTGCCGAGCAAACGGGGCTCATCTCGCAGCTGACGCAGCTCGTCATCGAAAAGGTGTTTGAAGATATGGGACACTGGCTGCAGCGTCATCCGGATCAGCATATCTCCATAAACCTCGCCCCTGCCGATTTAACCTCCGGCATCCTGCCGCCTCTGCTGAGTCAGCTCCTGAACAAGTGGCAGATCCACCCCCGGCAAATCGCCCTGGAGCTCACCGAGCGCGGCTTTGCCGATCCCAAAATTAGCGCACCGGCTATCGCCGCATTGCGTCGTTCGGGCCACCCTGTCTATATTGATGATTTTGGCACGGGCTATTCCAGCCTGAGCTATCTGCAGGATCTGGACGTCGACACGCTAAAAATTGATAAATCGTTCGTGGATGCATTGGAGTATAAAAACGTGACGCCGCACATCATTGAAATAGCGAAGTCGCTGAAGCTGGCGATGGTAGCGGAGGGCGTCGAAACCGCAGGGCAACTCGCCTGGCTACACCGCCACGGCGTGCAGTACGGTCAGGGATGGTTTTACAGTAAAGCGCTGCCGAAGACGGAATTTATTCTTTGGGCAGAAAATAACCTCGGCATGCATTCTACTTAAGATAGGATTTCATCACCCGCAACACCACGCCAAGATCGGCTTCACGCTGCGCTTCTTCAGGCTCTTTCACCACATGATCGGTTAAATGCCCTTCGATCACCTGCATCATCATGCCATTGACCGCCCCGCGGATCGCCGCCAGCTGCTGTAACACCTCGGCGCATTCGTGATCGCTGTTGAGCATTTTTTCCAGCGCGGTGCTCTGCCCCTGAATTTTCTTCAGGCGAGTCAGTAACATCTTCTTGTCGCGAGCGGTATGTGACATCTCTGTATTCCTTATTTTTTGGCTTTTAAAGCATATCACGCTCTACTCCCCCTGAGTATTTTTCTACTGGGGGGTAGTATTGAGCTACTGGGGGGGAGTAGTATCTCCGCACGCTTTCCACTCCGGAATTTCCCATGACCGATTTTGCTTCACTTCTTCCGCAGGGCAATGCCTGGCTGTTTGTTCCCAGCGCTATCCTGCTCGGTGCGCTACATGGCCTGGAACCGGGCCATTCAAAAACAATGATGGCCGCCTTTATTGTGGCCATCCGCGGCACGCTGAAACAGGCGGTGTTGCTCGGCCTGGCGGCCACGCTCTCCCATACGGCGGTGGTCTGGCTCGTTGCGATGGCGGGATTATGGTTTGGTCGGGGCTGGGATGCGCACACGTCCGAACCCTGGTTCCAGCTGATCTCCGGAGTGCTGATCGTTGCGATCGCCCTGTGGATGGCGTGGCGAACCTGGAAAGAGAGCCAGCCGCACGATCATCATCATCACGATCATGATTACCACCACCATGACCATGACCACCACCATGACCATGACCATGACCACCATCATGATCATCATCATCACCACGAACACTCGCTGGTTGAAGAAGAGTGGCAGGACGCCCACCAGCGCGCTCACGCGCAGGATATTAACCGGCGCTTCAGCGGTCAAAATGTCACCACAGGACAGATCGTGATGTTTGGCCTGACCGGCGGGCTTATCCCCTGCCCGGCGTCCATCACCGTGCTGCTGATCTGCCTGCAGCTGAAGCATTTCGCCCTCGGCGCGACGGTGGTGTTCAGCTTCAGTATTGGTCTGGCGTTAACGCTGGTCGCTTCCGGCGCGATTGCCGCCTTAAGCCTCAAGCACGCGACCAAACGCTGGCCCGGGTTTAGCGAATTCTCCCGTAAAGCGCCGTGGATCTCCGCTGCGCTGATTACCGTAGTAGGGATGTACATGAGCCTGCATGGCCTGAGCGGCATTCTGGCGTAAGACTGCGGCCACGCTCTGTGGCCGCATCTTCATGGTCAGTTAAGGGTTCTGCTGCCAGCTGAAGGTATAGCGAAGCTGACGTGTCTGCAGGATGAACTCCGGCGAGACGCTGGGGCTCCAGGAGTCGTCGCCGCCCACGCCCATATGGAACGCATCAAGATTGAGCCAGCATCCCGGCTCTTCGCACAGCAGATGATGATGGGTTGTCTCACGCAGCTGCTGCTGGCCGTAGCGGCTCACCGAGAAATGGAACCGGCCGTTTAGCTGATGCGTTCCCACCACAAGTTCCCGGGTATCGCAGCGCAAACCATTTTCCGTCGGGAAGATATACGGCGTGTGCATGGCCTCGAGAGGTAATGTCCAGCGACCCTGCTGCGCCGCCAGCTTTCTGTCCGGGTAGTTTTCATGCGGCCCCAGCCCCAGCCATTGAACGTTTTCCGGCGTTTCGGCGAGATGAACGCTCAGGCCAACGCGCGCGGGTTCAGGGATATCAGATGCCATATCGACCTGAATATCGCCATGCAGAACGCCCCGATCGTCCACCCGCCAGACTTTACGACTCAGGAACAGCGCCTTGCCGCGATACTCAAGGACATGCTGGGTTGTGACCACCACCTCGCCTGCGTGCTGCTCAGCCTCACAGTGCAGCACGCGCGGGGTGAGATCGTACATGCCCGCCGCTTTCCAGCGTTCAACCCAGGCGTTCGGATCGATCTGCGTCGCTTCACTCACGCCAATGTCATTATCCAGCGGCGCGCGGCTGACGTTATCCGTCAGAGGTGAAAGGAGCGTTTCAACGCCGTTTCGCCACCACTGGGACAGGTTTCCGGTTGCGCGATCGAACTGCCAGCGCTGTTGACGATGGGCGATCTCCAGGATGCGATCGGTTTGCGTTAACACTGGAGGCTCGCCCGCCGGGACTGGCGGAGCAAGAAAGAGCGGAGCCGGAAGCGGCCACTGCTCCCACGCGCAGCGATGGTCTGCCGGAGACCACGGCGTTGCCCGCGGCTGGCGTACCTCAACGTTCAGCCAGATCTCACCCGGCCCGGCGTTCAGCGCCGGCAGGTCAATCTCCAGACGCTGGGTGCCTTCAGGCGCCATCGAGAGCGTCACCTCGCCCGCGGCCAGCACGTCCCCGTCCCGGGCAACCGTCCAGTTCAGCACTTCGTTATCGGTGTGGCGGAACAGGTAGCCGCTTTGCACCTCAATCACCAGCGGAGAGGTGCTGACCCGCGTAAAGATAAAGAACTGCTGGGCGCGCTGCGCCTCGTACAGCGCCGGATGCGGCGAGCGATCGGGGAACACCAGCCCGTTTAGACAGAACTGCCGATCGTTCGGCTTATCGCCGAAGTCTCCGCCGTAGGCCCAGAACGCGTTGCCCCTTTCGTCCCGTTTCGTCAGGGCCTGATCGACCCAGTCCCAGACAAACCCGCCCTGCAGGCGAGGATGGCTGCGAAACGCTTCCCAGTACTTCGCAAACCCGCCGAAGCTATTTCCCATCGCGTGGGCGTATTCACAGAGGATCAGCGGGCGCGTTTCGTCCGGCATACCGATCCATTTCTTGATTGACCATTTAGGCACAGCCGGGAAGGGCTGATCCCGATCGACCCGGGCGTACATCGGACAGACAATATCGGTCGCCGCCGTGTTCGCGCCGCCGCCTTCATACTGCACCGGGCGCGTAGGTTCGGTGGTTTTCAGCCAGCGGTACAGCGCATCGTGGTTCGCGCCGTGGCCCGACTCATTGCCCAGAGACCAGATGATAACCGAAGGATGATTACGATCGCGCTGCACCATGCGGGTCACCCGCTCGCTCATGGCGGGCAGCCAGCGCGGATCGTCAGCAAGGCGGCTCATCGGCACCATGCCGTGCGTTTCGATATTGGCTTCGTCAACGACGTACAGCCCGTAGCGGTCGCAAAGCCGGTACCACATGGGATGGTTCGGGTAGTGCGAGCAGCGCACGGCGTTGAAGTTGTGCTGCTTCATGATTTCGATATCGCGGCGCATGGTCGCTTCGTCCATCACCTGGCCGTTTTCCGGGTGATGCTCGTGCCGGTTAACCCCGCGGATCAGCAGCGGTTTACCGTTAAGCTTCAGCAAGCCATTGCTAATCTCAACGCGGCGGAAGCCCACGTCGCACGCCTCAACCTCCAGCACCTCACCCTGCGGGTTAAGAAGCGCAATCGTCAGGCGATACAGTTTTGGCGTTTCAGCGCTCCAGAGTGCGGGCTGATCAACGGGGATCGCCGCCGTTAAGCGCTCTGCCCAGCTGCCGCGCTCGTCGACGATGGCCGATCCTGGACGCCGGGAAACGCTGGCGCATTTTTCACCCGTGCGCCACAGGGTCATGACCACCTCGCCGTCCGCAAAGCCAGCGCCTGCCAGAGCGACATCCACCTTCAGCACCGCGCGGTCCAGCTCCGCATTCAGGTCCGTCACCACGTGATAATCGGCAATCTGCGTATCGGGTTTATGCAGCAAGGTCACATCGCGGAAGATGCCGCTCATGCGCCACATGTCCTGATCTTCCAGATAGCTGCCGTCGCACCAGCGCAATACCATGACCGCCAGGCGGTTCTGCCCGGGGCGTAATGCCGCCGAGAGGTCAAATTCAGCGGGCAATCGGCTGTCCTGGGAATAGCCCATCCACTGACCGTTGCACCACAGATGGAACGCCGAGTTCACGCCGTCGAAGATGATGCGGGTCTGCCCGCTCTGAAGCCAGGCATCATCCACCTCAAATGTGAGCGAGTAACAACCGGTCGGGTTTTCCTGCGGCACGAAAGGCGGGTTAACGGGAATGGGATAGGTGACATTGGTATAGATGGGCGTGTCGAACCCCTGCATCTGCCAGTTAGACGGCACGGGCATCGCAACGGCATCTGCGCAATCTTCGGTTACCCATGCCTGAGGAACCCGCTCCGGCGCAGAAAAATAGCTAAACCGCCATAGCCCGTTGAGAGAGTGCCTGCTGGCGGATCCAGCGTCCTCTCTGGCAGAGGGCTCATTGCGCCAGCTGTGCAACGGCGCGTGTGCGGCCAGACGATTCCACTGGGTGACGCCAGGATTTTCCCAGTCCCGACGGGCCAGAATGGCGCTGAGGGTCAGCGGTGAAGTGGTGGACATAGTAACCTCTTTGCGAAGCGCTCACAATTTTGGTTAACATGCCCTGGCACCGGGCAACGGTAAAGCGTTCAATCGCGGGGTAGCGAGTCCGATCACAAAGTTTTATTTGCGGGCAATCTGCTCGGCAAGCAGTGCCAGGCTTCTGAGCTGCTGCGCCAGATCCTCGCGTTCGGCCTGCTTAGGGT
>OGST01000620.1_pt1 | contig 15573 bp, 10 predicted proteins | sample 1574021 | NCBI WGS metagenome assembly OGST01 (sample SAMN03295847, study PRJEB24534) | human gut metagenome | isolation source: fecal sample 7 from infant 6 | host: Homo sapiens | place: USA: Pittsburgh, PA | collected 2014-07 | reverse complement strand
CACCATGAACCCGGCAGCAGAGCAGATAACCGGCTATACGCTGCATGAACTGGTTGGACAGTCTTACGCGACGCTCTTTGCCAACACGCAGTTTTATAGTCCGGTACTGGACACCCTTGAGCACGGTACTGAACATGTAGCCCAGGAGATTAGCTTTCCGGGACGTGAACGCACTATTGAAATCAGCGTCACCACGAGCAGGATCCATAACGCCCACGGCGAGCTGATTGGCGCACTGGTTATTTTCTCCGATTTAACCGCGCGTAAAGAGACCCAGCGTCGGCTGGCGCAAACTGAAAGGCTTGCCACCTTAGGTGAGCTGATGGCCGGCGTCGCACATGAAGTGAGAAATCCGCTGACCGCAATCCGTGGCTACGTCCAGATCATCCGCCAGCAAACCTCTCTACCGGAGCATCAGGAATATTTATCTGTTGTGCTTAATGAAATTGATTCCATCAATAAAGTTATTCAACAACTGTTAGATTTCTCGCGACCGCGACAAAGCCAGTGGCAACAGATCCAGCTCAATGCGCTAATTGAAGAAACGCTAATTCTGGTGCAAACCGCTGGCCTTCAGGCACGGATCGCCTTTATAACGGAATTAGATCCCAGCCTGCCGCCGATCGTCGCCGATCGCGAGCTTCTCAAACAGGTGGTCCTCAATATTTTAATCAATGCGGTACAGGCGATCGCTGCACGAGGAGAAATTCGCATTCGCACCTGGCAATACTCTGCCTCGCAACAGGCCGTGATGATTGAAGATAATGGCAACGGTATCGAACTCGCCATCCAGAAGAAAATATTCGATCCCTTTTTTACGACAAAAGCATCCGGCACCGGACTTGGACTGGCGCTGAGCCAGCGCATCATCAACGCGCATCAGGGGGATATCCACGTAACCAGCCAGCCTGGCTGCGGGGCGATATTCACCCTGATGTTGCCTCTTAACCCGCAGGGAAATCCGTCAGAATGAAAACGACCTACCGTATTCTCATCGTGGATGATGAAGACAATGTTCGCCGTATGCTTGCTACAGCATTTTCCCTGCAAGGGCATGAAACGCATTGTGCCAGCGACGGGAAAGCTGCGCTGAGCCTGTTTAGCGAAACGCAGCCAGATGTGGTGCTGATGGATATTCGTATGCCGGAAATGGATGGCATCGACGCACTGAAAGTCATGCGTGCGCAGCAACCACGGATCCCCGTCATTCTGATGACCGCCTACGCCGAAGTGGAAACCGCAGTAGAAGCTCTGCGCAGCGGCGCATTCGACTACGTGATTAAGCCCTTTGATCTCGACGAGCTAAGCATGGTGATTCAACGCGCATTGCAACTGCAGGAGATGAAACAGGAAATCCGCAATCTGCATAAAGCGTTGAGCACCAGCTGGCAATGGGGACATATTCTGACCAACAGCCCACGAATGATGGATATCTGTAAAGACACGGCGAAAATCGCCCTCTCACAGGCAAATGTCCTGATAAGCGGTGAAAGTGGCACAGGAAAAGAGCTGATCGCCCGCGCCATTCACTACAACAGCAAACGCGCCAACGGCCCGTTTATCAAAATCAACTGTGCCGCCCTGCCGGAATCGCTGCTGGAAAGCGAGCTGTTTGGTCACGAAAAAGGCGCGTTTACCGGGGCGCAGACGTTGCGCCAGGGGTTGTTCGAACGCGCTCATCAGGGAACGTTATTGCTTGATGAAATTGGTGAGATGCCGCTGGTGCTGCAGGCCAAACTGCTGCGTATTTTGCAGGAGAGAGAGTTTGAACGCATCGGCGGGCACCAGACCATTCGCGTTGATATTCGTATCGTCGCCGCCACTAACCGCTGCCTGCAAACGATGGTGAAGGAAGGAACGTTTCGCGAAGATCTGTTTTACCGACTCAACGTTATCCATCTGACTTTGCCTCCCTTACGCGAGCGTCGGGAAGACATTGCCTTATTAGCGAACCATTTTTTACAAAAATTCAGCTCTGAAAATCAGCGAGATATTATCGAGATCGACCCGACGGCGATGTCGATTCTCACCGCCTGGCCCTGGCCGGGTAATATTCGCGAACTGTCAAACGTCATCGAGCGTGCAGTTGTGATGAATACCGGCGCGGTGATCTTTGCCGACGATCTCCCCGACCCGTTCCGCAGCCCGGTTAGTGCAATGACAGAGACAAAACCAACTTACTCCGGGGAACGCAATCTGAAAGAAGAGATTAAGCGTGAAGAAAAGCGCATTATCCTCGAAGTCCTCGATAATCAGGACGGCAATCGTACCCGCACGGCGTTGATGCTGGGGATTAGCCGTCGCGCTCTGATGTATAAATTACAAGAGTACGGCATCGACCCATCGGGTTCCTGATACGCTAATTTGCTATGCAGAATTTTGCACACTGCGCAAAACTCTGCATAGTCCCCTCATCTTCCTCCCAGCAAAATAAGAAAAATTATCATTTAATTTCAATGCGTTAAATAATCTCATTTCACCTTTATCATTCTGGCACCCTGCTTGCAATTCCCTGAACGTACCCAAAATGGAGTATGCAAAAAGGGAAACATAATGAAAACAAAACTGATTACCTTACAAGACGCTGCGGGCTTCTTTCGTGACGGCATGACCATCATGGTCGGTGGTTTTATGGGGGTTGGCACACCACCTCGTCTGGTTGAAGCCCTGCTGGAATCCGGCGTCCGGGATCTGACGCTAATTGCTAACGATACCGCCTTTGTCGATACCGGTATCGGCCCCCTGATCGTCAATGGGCGGGTCAGCAAAGTGATTGCCTCACACATTGGCACCAACCCGGAAACGGGTCGCCGCATGATCGCAGGCGAAATGGACGTTCAACTGGTTCCGCAAGGTACCCTGATCGAGCAAATCCGCTGCGGCGGCGCGGGTCTTGGCGGCTTTCTGACACCCACCGGCGTCGGCACCATCGTGGAAGATGGCAAACAGACCATGACGCTCGAGGGTAAAACCTGGCTGCTTGAACGTCCATTGCGCGCCGATTTAGCGCTTATTCGCGCCCATCGCGCTGACATGCTTGGCAACCTCACTTATCAGCTCAGCGCCCGGAACTTTAACCCGTTGATTGCCCTCGCCGCCGACATCACGCTGGTCGAACCGGATAAAATGGTTGAAACAGGTGAGCTGCAGCCTGACCAGATTGTTACCCCCGGCGCCGTTATCGACCATATCGTCATTCCACAGGAGAGCTAATCATGGATGCTAAACAACGTATTGCGCGCCGTGTGGCGCAAGAGCTTCGCGATGGCGATATCGTTAACTTAGGTATCGGCCTGCCGACGATGGTTGCCAACTATTTGCCCGCGGATATTCACATTACGCTGCAATCTGAGAACGGTTTTCTGGGACTGGGCCCTGTGAACACCGCGCATCCTGACCTAGTGAACGCGGGCGGTCAACCGTGCGGTATTTTGCCGGGCGCGGCGATGTTTGATAGCGCCATGTCATTTGCGTTGATTCGCGGCGGTCACGTTGATGCCTGTGTGCTTGGCGGGTTGCAGGTCGATGAGCAGGCAAACCTCGCCAACTGGGTGGTTCCCGGCAAGATGGTGCCCGGCATGGGTGGCGCAATGGATCTGGTGACCGGTGCGCGTAAAGTCATTATCGCCATGGAACATTGCGCGAAAGACGGCTCAGCGAAAATCCTGCGTCAATGCACCATGCCGCTTACTGCGCAACATGCTGTGCATATGCTGGTCACTGAGCTTGCCGTATTTCGCTTTATTGACGGCAAAATGTGGCTGACTGAAGTCGTCGAAGGATGCGACATCGCCACGCTGCGTGAAAAAACCGACGCCCATTTTGATATTGCCGACGATCTGCGCATCCTGCGAGGTGACGCATGATTGGCCGCATCGCTCGCTTTATGACGCGGGTGGTCAGCCGCTGGCTGCCTGACCCGCTGATTTTCGCCATGTTGTTAACGTTGCTGACCTTTGGCATCGCACTGTGGTTAACACCACAGACGCCTATCAGCATGGTGAAATTCTGGGGTGACGGTTTCTGGAACCTGCTGGCGTTTGGTATGCAGATGGCGCTGATCATCGTAACCGGCCATGCGTTAGCCAGTTCCGGGCCGGTGAAAAGCCTGCTGCGTACGGCGGCATCCGCCGCCAAAACTCCCGCTCAGGGCGTAATGTTGGTCACTTTTTTTGGTTCGGTGGCCTGCGTTATTAACTGGGGATTTGGTCTGGTGGTTGGGGCGATGTTCGCCCGCGAAGTCGCCCGTCGGGTACCGGGTTCCGATTATCCGTTATTGATTGCCTGCGCTTATATCGGTTTTTTGACCTGGGGTGGCGGTTTCTCAGGCTCAATGCCTTTGCTGGCGGCAACGCCCGGTAACCCGGTCGAGCACGTAACGGGCCTGATTCCTGTCGCGGATACTCTCTTCACCGGCTTCAATATCTTCATCACCGTGGCGCTAATTGTTGTGATGCCGTTCATTACACGCATGATGACGCCAAAACCTTCAGACGTGGTGAGCATCGATCCAAAACTGTTACTGGAAGAAGCTGATTTTCAGAAGAAACTGCCGCCAGATGCGCCGCCATCGGAAAAACTGGAAGAGAGCCGCATTCTGGCGCTGATCATCGGGGCATTAGGCATTGCCTATCTGGGCATCTACTTTGCCGAGAAAGGTTTCAACATCACCATCAATACCGTCAACCTGATGTTTATGATTGCCGGTCTGCTGCTGCACAAAACGCCGATGGCCTATATGCGCGCCGTCAGCGCTGCCGCACGGAGCACCGCCGGAATTCTGGTGCAATTCCCCTTCTACGCGGGCATTCAGTTGATGATGGAGCACTCCGGTCTCGGTGGACTCATTACCGAGTTTTTCATCAACGTTGCCAACAAAGATACCTTCCCGCTGATGACCTTCTTCAGTTCAGCACTGATTAACTTTGCCGTGCCATCCGGCGGTGGCCATTGGGTTATTCAGGGACCGTTCGTCATGCCTGCCGCTCAAGCTCTGGGTGCCGATCTTGGCAAATCTGTCATGGCCATCGCCTACGGAGAGCAATGGATGAATATGGCACAGCCGTTCTGGGCACTCCCTGCTCTGGCCATCGCCGGATTGGGGGTACGCGACATCATGGGGTACTGCATCACCGCCCTGCTCTTCTCCGGCGTCATTTTTGTTATTGGATTGACCTTGTTCTGACGGCAACCTCTTATTTAAAGGAACTGAAAAATGAAAAACTGTGTCATCGTCAGCGCGGCTCGTACCGCAATCGGCAGTTTTAACGGCGCACTGGCAACTACGGGAGCCGTCGAGCTTGGAGCAACCGTCATTAGAGCCGCTCTTGAACGCGCTCACCTTGACCCACAGCGCGTGGACGAGGTGATTATGGGCAACGTGTTGCAGTCAGGGCTCGGGCAAAACCCGGCGCGTCAGGCATTATTAAAAAGCGGTCTGTCCGACACCGTTTGTGGCTTTACCGTCAACAAAGTGTGCGGCTCCGGCCTGAAAAGCGTGGTGCTTGCCGCCCTGGCAATCAAAGCGGGACAAGCCCAGGCGATCGTCGCGGGGGGGATGGAAAACATGAGCCTGGCCCCCTACCTGTTAGACGCGAAAGCCCGTTGGGGATATCGCCTTGGCGACGGGCAATTGTCTGACGTCATTCTGCGCGATGGACTGATCTGCGCCGAGCATGGTTACCATATGGGGATCACCGCAGAAAATGTTGCCAAAGAGTATGGCATCAGCCGCGAAATGCAGGATGAACTGGCTCTGCAGTCACAGCGTAAAGCCGTTGCCGCAATCGAATCTGGCGCATTTCAGGCTGAAATCGTGCCCGTGAGCGTGTCATCACGGAAGAAAACCATCATTTTTGATCGTGACGAATTCCCCAAAGCTGACTCGACGGCAGAAGGTCTCGCCGCCTTACGTCCTGCCTTCGATAAAGCAGGAAGCGTCACCGCTGGCAACGCCTCGGGGATCAACGACGGCGCGGCGGCATTAGTGATAATGGAAGAGTCTGCGGCACTGTCGGCAGGGTTAAAACCGCTGGCGCGGATCAAAGCCTGGGCCAGCGGCGGCGTGGCACCTGCTATGATGGGAATGGGGCCGGTTCCAGCCACCCAAAAAGCGTTACAACTGAGCGGGCTGCAACTGTCCGATATCGATCTTATTGAAGCCAACGAAGCCTTTGCCGCGCAGTTCCTTGCCGTCGGCAAAACGCTGGGGTTCGATCCGCAAAAGGTGAACGTCAACGGCGGGGCAATTGCGCTGGGACATCCTATTGGTGCCAGCGGCGCGCGAATTCTGGTTACGCTGCTACATGCGTTACAGGCACGGGATCAAACGCTTGGACTTGCCACGCTGTGCATTGGCGGCGGTCAGGGAATCGCGATGATCGTGGAGCGCATGAACTAAAAAAAAGGGCCGGAGTTCTCCGGCCCTTCTTATTACGTTTTAATTACTCTTCAGCGTCATCCGCTGCATCATCATCGCTTTCCGCTTCAGGCGCGATATCCTCGTCACCTTCAGCTGCACTTCCGTCGATGGAGTCGAGCTCTTCATCATCAACCGGTTCAGCAACGCGTTGCAGACCCACAACGTTTTCGTCTTCCGCAGTACGGATAAGGATAACACCCTGGGTATTACGCCCTACCACGCTGATTTCCGACACGCGAGTACGTACCAGCGTACCTGCATCAGTGATCATCATGATCTGGTCGGTATCTTCAACCTGTACTGCGCCAACAACGGAGCCATTACGCTCGGTGACTTTGATGGAGATAACACCCTGCGTACCACGAGACTTGGTTGGGTATTCGCTTTCCGCTGTACGCTTACCGTAACCGTTCTGTGTGACGGTCAGGATTGCCCCTTCACCGCGTGGAACGATCAGGGAAACAACGGAGTCTTCACCTGCCAGTTTGATCCCGCGAACACCGGTCGCCGTACGACCCATCGCGCGAACTGCGTTCTCTTTAAAACGCACCACTTTACCGGCAGCAGAGAACAGCATAACTTCGTCATTACCGGACGTCAGATCAACGCCAATCAGTTCGTCGCCTTCGTTCAGGTTGACGGCGATAATACCGGCAGAACGCGGACGGCTGAATTCGGTCAATGCCGTTTTCTTCACGGTACCGCTGGCGGTTGCCATGAAGACGTTGACGCCCTCTTCGTACTCGCGTACCGGCAGAATTGCGGTGATACGTTCGTTAGCTTCCAGCGGCAGCAGGTTAACGATTGGACGTCCACGCGCACCACGGCTCGCTTCCGGCAGTTGATAAACCTTCATCCAGTACAGACGACCACGGCTGGAGAAGCAGAGGATCGTGTCATGGGTGTTGGCCACCAGCAGGCGGTCGATAAAGTCTTCTTCTTTAATGCGTGCTGCAGATTTGCCTTTACCGCCACGACGCTGCGCTTCGTAATCGGTTAACGGCTGATATTTCACGTAGCCCTGATGAGACAAGGTCACGACAACATCTTCCTGGTTAATCAGATCTTCGATGTTGATGTCAGCGCTGTTCGCGGTAATTTCGGTCCGACGCGCGTCGCCGAACTGTTCACGAATCAGCTCCATCTCTTCACGGATAACTTCCATCAGACGATCTGCGCTGCCCAGAATGTGCAGCAGTTCAGCGATCTGTTCCAGCAGCTCTTTGTATTCGTCGAGCAGTTTTTCGTGCTCAAGGCCGGTCAGTTTCTGCAAACGCAGATCCAGAATAGCCTGAGCCTGCTGTTCAGTCAGGTAGTACTGACCGTCACGCACGCCAAATTCCGGCTCCAGCCATTCAGGACGCGCGGCGTCATCACCAGCACGTTCCAGCATGGCGGAAACGTTGCCCAGTTCCCACGAACGCGCAACCAGCGCGGCTTTCGCTTCTGCCGGGGTCGGCGCACGGCGGATCAGTTCGATGATCGGATCGATGTTCGCCAGCGCAATCGCCAGCGCTTCAAGGATGTGCGCACGGTCGCGGGCTTTACGCAGTTCAAAAATAGTACGACGAGTTACGACTTCACGGCGGTGACGTACGAACGCGGCAATAATATCTTTCAGGTTCATGATCTTCGGCTGGCCATGGTGCAATGCAACCATGTTGATACCGAAGGAAACCTGCAATTGGGTCTGGGAGTAAAGGTTGTTCAGAACCACTTCCCCGACCGCATCGCGTTTCACTTCAATCACGATGCGCATACCGTCTTTGTCAGACTCGTCACGCAGCGCGCTGATGCCTTCTACGCGTTTGTCTTTTACCAGTTCGGCGATTTTCTCGATCAGGCGCGCTTTGTTTACCTGATACGGAATTTCGTGGACGATGATGGTTTCACGACCCGTTTTGGCATCTGCTTCGACTTCCGCGCGTGCGCGAATGTACACTTTGCCACGACCGGTACGATAGGCTTCTTCTATACCACGACGACCGTTGATGATCGCTGCAGTCGGGAAGTCCGGACCCGGAATATGTTCCATCAGCCCTTCAATGCTGATGTCTTCATCGTCAATATATGCCAGACAGCCGTTGATCACTTCAGTCAGGTTGTGCGGCGGAATGTTGGTCGCCATACCTACCGCGATACCGGACGAACCGTTCACCAGCAGGTTAGGAATTTTGGTCGGCATGACATCAGGAATTTGTTCGGTGCCGTCGTAGTTATCGACGAAATCAACCGTTTCTTTTTCCAGGTCAGCCATCAGCTCATGGGCGATTTTCGACATACGGATTTCCGTATAACGCATCGCCGCTGCGGAGTCGCCATCGACAGAACCAAAGTTACCCTGACCATCTACCAGCATGTAACGCAAGGAGAATGGCTGCGCCATACGAACAATGGTGTCGTAAACGGCGGTATCACCATGAGGGTGGTATTTACCGATTACGTCACCAACGACACGGGCAGATTTTTTATAGGCTTTATTCCAGTCGTTGCCCAATACGTTCATGGCGTAAAGTACGCGACGGTGAACCGGCTTCAGGCCATCTCGGACGTCTGGCAGCGCACGGCCAACAATGACCGACATCGCATAATCCAGATAGGAGCTCTTCAGCTCTTCCTCAATGTTGACCGGTGTAATTTCTCTCGCAAGGTCGCTCATCTAACCGCTATCCCTCTACTGTATCCCGGATTCAAAGGTCGCAAATTATAACACATACGTGAAGATTCAGGTAAATGGATTCCCCCTGACAGAGGCTTTATTCATCCCGTCAGGCTGATATACTCATTTGCATCGCAAATTTAGGAGTAGAAGCCCCAATGAATGCCGAAAAACCCCCGGTTACTCACAACGTTGACCATGAAGAAATTGCCAAGTTTGAAGCAGTCGCGTCACGCTGGTGGGATCTTGAGGGTGAATTTAAGCCACTGCACCGTATTAACCCGCTGCGTCTGGGCTACATTACTGAACGCTCAGGCGGCCTGTTTGGTAAAAAGGTTCTCGACGTCGGCTGCGGCGGCGGCATTCTGGCGGAAAGCATGGCGCGCGAAGGCGCAACCGTCACCGGGCTGGACATGGGCTTTGAACCGTTACAGGTCGCAAAACTGCATGCGCTGGAGAGCGGCATCCAGGTGGAGTACGTACAAGAAACTGTCGAAGAACATGCGGATAAGCATGCGCATCAGTATGACGTTGTGACCTGCATGGAAATGCTGGAGCACGTACCAGATCCGCAGTCGGTGGTCAGGGCCTGCGCCAGACTGGTTAAACCGGGCGGCGAAGTCTTTTTTTCCACGCTTAACCGCAACGGCAAATCCTGGCTGATGGCGGTGGTCGGAGCGGAATATATTCTGCGGATGGTGCCGAAAGGCACGCATGATGTGAAAAAATTCATTAAGCCCGCTGAACTGTTAGAGTGGGTTGACCAGACCGTGCTGAAAGAGCGTCATATGACCGGCCTGCACTACAACCCCATCACCAACACCTTCAAACTCGGTCCGGGCGTTGATGTGAACTATATGGTGCATACCACCGCCAAAAGCGAATAAACCAGCGCTCATGGCCTTATGACGCTGGATTGTAGGCCGGATAAAGCGCGCCAGCGCCGCCATCCGGCATGACTCCGGGCTTTAACGCCTGATGGCGCTTCGCTTATCAGGCCTGCGTTATTACGCATCGCCTACTAATCCTGAGTAGTACCGGTACAGCAATTTTTGCGCCAGATCATAAGAACTTTCCTTACCTTAGATGAAGAAATCAGCACTCGATCAAAATTTCTATTTTTTTTCTCAATTATTGACATCCCCGCCAGGCCTTATAAGACGCGCACTTAGCGATTCTCACCCTTTTGCAACCTCAATTTAACCTCAAAATCAACTCTTGTGCTGAAAAGAATCCCTACTAGAATACTCACCATATAGCGTCTATTTTATCAAACAACCCCTACATATAGTATTTATCCACAGACTTAGTCACAACATGACTCTGTGGATAATATGGGGGATATTTTTTCTTTCACGGACAGGTAAAAAACCACATGAATCAGAGTCTGCTGGTGACAAAGCGTGATGGTAGTACAGAGCGCATCAATCTCGACAAAATCCACCGAGTTCTGGATTGGGCGGCAGAAGGACTGAATAACGTATCGATCTCTCAGGTCGAGCTGCGCTCCCACATTCAGTTTTATGACGGTATCAAGACCTCCGATATCCATGAAACAATCATCAAAGCTGCCGCCGACCTGATCTCCCGCGAAGCGCCGGATTATCAGTATCTGGCCGCCCGTCTGGCGATTTTCCATCTGCGCAAAAAAGCCTACGGCGAGTTTGAACCGCCAAAACTGTTTGACCATGTCGTGAAAATGGTTGAAATGGGCAAATACGACAATCATCTGCTGGAAGACTACACGGAAGAAGAGTTCAAGCAGATGGACTCGTTCATCGTACACGATCGTGATATGACCTTCTCCTACGCTGCGGTGAAGCAGTTAGAAGGCAAATATCTGGTGCAAAACCGTGTTACCGGTGAGATCTATGAAAGCGCACAGTTCCTCTACATTCTGGTAGCAGCCTGCCTGTTTTCTAACTATCCGCGTGAAACACGTCTGCAATATGTAAAACGTTTCTACGACGCTGTTTCTACGTTCAAAATCTCGCTGCCGACGCCGATTATGTCCGGCGTGCGTACCCCAACGCGTCAGTTCAGCTCCTGCGTACTGATCGAGTGCGGCGACAGCCTTGACTCCATCAACGCAACCTCCAGCGCGATTGTGAAATACGTTTCTCAGCGTGCCGGTATCGGCATTAACGCCGGTCGCATCCGTGCGCTGGGTAGCCCGATTCGCGGCGGTGAAGCGTTCCACACTGGCTGTATTCCGTTCTACAAGCATTTCCAGACTGCGGTGAAATCCTGCTCTCAGGGTGGCGTACGCGGCGGTGCAGCCACGCTGTTCTACCCAATGTGGCACCTGGAAGTTGAAAGCCTGCTGGTCCTGAAAAACAACCGTGGCGTCGAAGGCAACCGCGTTCGTCACATGGACTACGGCGTACAAATCAACAAGTTGATGTACACCCGCCTGCTGAAAGGCGGCGACATCACCCTGTTCAGTCCGTCCGACGTTCCGGGCCTGTATGATGCGTTCTTCGCCGATCAGGACGAATTCGAACGTCTGTATACCCAATATGAAAACGACGACAGCATCCGCAAACAGCGCGTGAAAGCGGTTGAGCTGTTCTCACTGATGATGCAGGAACGTGCCTCTACTGGTCGTATCTATATTCAGAACGTTGACCACTGCAACACCCATAGCCCGTTTGATCCGGTTGTCGCGCCGGTACGCCAGTCCAACCTGTGCCTGGAAATCGCCCTGCCGACCAAACCGCTGACCGACGTTAACGATGAAAACGGCGAAATTGCGCTGTGTACGCTGTCCGCATTTAACCTGGGCGCTATCGAAAGTCTGGACGAACTGGAAGAACTGGCCGTACTGGCGGTACGTGCGTTGGATGCGCTGCTCGATTACCAGGATTATCCGATTCCGGCCGCCAAACGTGGTGCGATGGGTCGTCGTACGTTGGGTATTGGCGTTATCAACTATGCCTACTGGCTGGCGAAAAACGGTAAACGCTACTCTGACGGCAGCGCCAATAACCTGACTCACAAAACCTTTGAAGCGATTCAGTATTACCTGCTGAAAGCGTCTAACGAGCTGGCGAAAGAGCAAGGCGCATGCCCGTGGTTTAACGAAACCACCTATGCGAAAGGCATTCTGCCGATCGATACCTATAAAAAAGACCTGGATGCTATCGTCAGCGAATCCCTGCATTACAACTGGGAAAGCCTGCGCGAATCAATTAAAACTCACGGTCTGCGTAACTCCACGCTCTCCGCTCTGATGCCGTCCGAGACCTCTTCGCAGATCTCCAACGCCACCAACGGTATTGAACCACCACGCGGTTACGTGAGCATCAAAGCATCGAAAGATGGAATTCTGCGTCAGGTCGTGCCGGACTACGAACACCTGCACGACGCATATGAACTGCTGTGGGAAATGCCGAACAACGACGGCTACTTGCAGCTGGTAGGTATCATGCAGAAATTTATCGATCAGTCGATTTCTGCCAACACCAACTACGATCCGTCGCGCTTCCCGTCCGGAAAAGTACCGATGCAGCAGTTGCTGAAAGACCTGCTCACCGCCTACAAATTTGGTGTCAAAACGCTGTATTATCAGAACACCCGTGACGGTGCGGAAGACTCTCAGGACGATCTGGTACCGTCCATTCAGGACGATGGCTGCGAAAGCGGCGCATGTAAGATTTAATCTTTTGCCGGGTGGCGTAGCGCTTACCCGGCCTACAAATTAATTCGCGGTATTGTAGGCCGGATAAGCAAAGCGCATCCGGCAGTACATTCCAGACAGGATTCACATCAATGGCATACACCACTTTTTCACAGACGAAAAATGATCAGCTTCTGGAACCGATGTTCTTCGGCCAGCCGGTGAACGTCGCCCGCTACGATCAGCAAAAATATGACATCTTTGAAAAACTGATCGAAAAGCAACTCTCTTTCTTCTGGCGTCCGGAAGAGGTCGATGTTTCTCGCGATCGTATCGATTTCCAGGCATTGCCGGAACATGAAAAACATATCTTCATCAGCAACCTGAAGTATCAGACGCTGCTGGACTCCATTCAGGGACGTAGTCCAAACGTCGCGCTGCTGCCGTTAATCTCGATCCCTGAACTGGAAACCTGGGTGGAAACGTGGGCGTTTTCTGAAACAATCCATTCCCGCTCCTACACTCATATTATTCGCAATATCGTTAACGATCCGGCGGTGGTGTTTGACGATATCGTCACTAATGAGCAAATCCAGAAACGCGCAGAAGGTATTTCCAGCTACTACGACGAACTGATCGAGATGACCAGCTACTGGCATTTGCTCGGTGAAGGTACGCATACCGTTAATGGCAAAACGGTTGTCGTAAACCTGCGTGAGCTGAAGAAGAAGCTGTATCTGTGCCTGATGAGCGTCAACGCGCTGGAAGCGATCCGCTTTTATGTCAGCTTCGCCTGCTCCTTCGCATTCGCCGAACGTGAACTGATGGAAGGCAACGCGAAAATTATTCGTCTGATCGCCCGCGACGAAGCCCTGCATCTGACCGGTACTCAGCATATGCTGAACCTTCTGCGCAGCGGTGTGGACGATCCGGAGATGGCGGAAATTGCCGAAGAGTGCAAACAAGAATGCTACGACCTGTTCGTACAGGCCGCGCTGCAGGAAAAAGAGTGGGCGGATTATCTGTTCCGTGACGGCTCAATGATCGGCCTGAACAAAGACATTCTGTGCCAGTACGTTGAGTACATCACCAACATCCGTATGCAGGCTGTCGGACTCGATCTGCCATTCCAGACACGCTCTAACCCGATCCCTTGGATCAATACCTGGCTGGTGTCTGACAACGTCCAGGTCGCACCGCAGGAAGTGGAAGTCAGCTCTTATCTGGTCGGTCAGATCGATGCCGAAGTCGATACTGACGATCTGAGTAACTTCCAGCTCTGATGGGCCGCGTGACTCTGCGCATCTCTGGCACGCAGTTGCTGTGCCAGGATGAACACCCTTCCCTGCTTGCCGCGCTCGAGTCGCACGATGTTGAAGTCGAATATCAGTGTCGTGAAGGCTACTGCGGCTCCTGTCGTACCCGCCTGGTGGCAGGACAGGTTGACTGGATTGCCGAACCTCTGGCCTTCATTCAGCCCGGTGAAATTTTGCCCTGTTGTTGCCGGGCAAAAGGCGATATTGAAATAGAGCTGTAACGCAAGGCGGGATAAAAATTGTTACTGGCAAAAGAGCCGCCGATGAACGGCAGCCCTTTATTTCTCCTGCAGGCATGTAGGAAAACGTTAACAGCAGACGGCCTTATCTAGCAGTTAATCACGTTTCGTCCAATAAGGCCTGTGACCGGAGGTGCATCACAGGCCTTATGCCATTACTCTTTATTCAGGAATTTCACTGCTTTGTCGGGGAAGTCGGTGAACAGCCCGTCAACACCCGCTTTGTTATAAAGAATGTCATACAGCTGGTTTACGTCAGTGGTGTAATCCGGCAGTTGATCGGCGCGAACGGTATAAGGATGCACCACCATCTTATTCTGATGTGCGTCCTGCACCATGCCAGTTAACGAGATATTGCCCTTCTTCGACTTCTCATCAATCAGCATGTGGTAGTCCGGCCCAATGCCGTCCGCATACTGCGCAACCTGCTTCATGGCACCCGGTTTAAACATCCAGTCGTAGTTGTAATTAACCCAACTGCCGTCCGGCTTTTTCTCCTGAGTTTCATTCCAGTCAGTGTACGCAATCAACTGTACCAGATTGAGATCCATCCCCATCTTCGGTTCCAGTTCATTCTTAATGCGCTTTAACTCTGCGACATCAAAACACTGCAGATAGACCTTATCGTTCTTGTCGGTGTACCCGTACTTTTTCAGTACTTCCAGCGTTTTAGCCGCAATGTCCTTCCCTTCCTGATGATGGAACCACGGCGCTTTCATTTCCGGGTAAATGCCGATGTTTTTACCGGTTGAATGATTTAATCCCTGAACGAACTCAATCTCTTCTTCGAAAGTGTGCACACGGAAATCAGATTTACCCATCGGGAAACGCCCCGGGTAGGTCTGGACCTTTTTGCCATTTTCGATATCAAAGCCTTCGGTAAATTTCAGCGACTTAATCTCATCCAGCGTAAAGTCGATAGCATAGTAACGCCCATCTTTACGCGCACGATCCGGGAAACGCTCGGCAACATCGGTGACGCGGTCAAGATAGTGGTCATGCAGGACGACCAGATGGTCGTCCTTAGTCATCACCAAATCCTGTTCCAGGTAATCCGCTCCCTGAGCATAGGCCATCGCTTTCGCAGGTAACGTATGCTCCGGTAGATAACCGCTGGCGCCACGGTGCGCAATCACGATTTTATCTGCGGCAAGCGCCGCGCTGCTCACAACCATACCTGCCAGCATCAGCGCCACGCTGAGACTTTTCAATGTGGTTTTCATCTATTAGCCCCCGTTACGCTTGAGCTGCATCTCTTCGTGATTGTAGATTCAATTGGTCAACGCAACAGTTATGTGAAAACATGGGGTTGCGGAGGT
>OGST01000614.1_pt1 | contig 15879 bp, 8 predicted proteins | sample 1574021 | NCBI WGS metagenome assembly OGST01 (sample SAMN03295847, study PRJEB24534) | human gut metagenome | isolation source: fecal sample 7 from infant 6 | host: Homo sapiens | place: USA: Pittsburgh, PA | collected 2014-07 | reverse complement strand
GGCTTGAGGTTGGCCTTGTACTGACGGGCACGGAAGTGAAGGCGCTGCGTATGGGCAGAGCTTCGCTTACTGAGGCTTGGGTTGAGATTTATGAGGGCGAGGCTTGGCTGAGGCAGGCGAATATCCCGGAGTATTTTCAGGGTACTTGGAATAACCATGCGCCGACGCGTAAGCGCAAACTGTTGATGCATCGCAGTGAGATTTTGAGCTGGGGCATGAAGGCTCAGGCGAAGGGGTACACGATTGTGCCGCTGGAGCTTTATTTCATTGAGGGCCGGGCAAAACTCTTGATTGGTCTTGGCCGGGGTAAACAACAGTGGGATAAGCGGCAGGCGCTTCGCGAAGCGCAGGATAAGCGCGAGGCTCAACGCGAGATTCAAAGGTTCGCGAAGGGAATTCGTTAGTTTCAGTGATTTGAGGGCGCGGGTTTGCCGCGTCCTCTTTTTTCTTTGGTGCTTTCAAATACCGGTGTTACTGCGTCCATTTTCCTAATTCTGTTCAAATTTGCGGCGAATTCTATTACATTTAGCAGTGAGCAGAAATGCGCGTATTGGCAGAGAATGATCAGAGATGAGCGTTTTCTGTTGGTTTTTGACGAAGTAGTCAACGTTGAACGCAAAGTGCAATCTATCCGGGAGAAAAGCATGGTGAAGAAAACAACTTTTGCACGCTCTACAGGTGCATTAATGACCTTGGGGGTCGGGCTAGCGTTGGTGGGAACACCCGCGGTAGCTGCCGACTATGATTACACGGCGATCCCTCAAGATCAGATGCGTGCTGTGGCAACTGATTCGGTTGAGCAGGGCGGCGAAGGAGCCAATGGTCCGATCGAGCTGATTTTGGACGGCGACTCCAGTACGTACTGGCATACGAAGTGGAGTGACACGGTTGATCCGCTACCGCACTGGTTTGTGGTGGATCTTGGAAATAAGGTCGACAACCTTGCGCGAATCGACCTTCAGCCACGGCAATCCTCAAACGGTTCTGGCCGCGTGAACGAGTACACGATTTGGGCGGTTGACGCCGAGACTTGTGATGAGAATCAGTTTGGCGAGGCCGAGCCGGTCGCGACTGGATCTGTGCCGTTTGCTGAGAGGCTGAATACGGTTTCGGTTACGTTTGCGCCGGTTGCTGCTAAGTGCGTGAAGGTTCAGTACGACAGCTCTTGGGGCGGTATCGAAAAGCCCGAAACGGTTGGTAGCCTCGCGGAGTTTAACGCGTTTACCGGCACAGAGGTTGAAGCCCCCGAACCTGGCACGGGTCCTGAAATTACCGTTCCAGAGGGTGCCCTTACCATCTCTGATGGCACTTTGAACGTGGTGCTCCACCCGGATTTCCCGCAGGTTGTGAAGTATGAGCTAGGGGACAAGGTTCTTCCCGGCAAGCTGGGCGATCCGCTAACAAAGGTTTCGATTAACGGCCAGGCTACTGCTGTCACGGTTGGTCAGCCGGTTGTTGCGGCGGACTCGGTAACCTACCCGGTGACTGCTGGTGCGGTTTCGTTTAATGTTGTGGTCTCTGTTGCCGAATCGGTTTTGACCTACAAACTGACGGACATTTCGGACCCGGATGGTTCGCTGCGCTACATCGAGATTCCGAACCTCGACCTCGTCTCTTTGCGTGAGACGGACGAGGGCGCTGGCATTTACGCCGCGAATGTTTCGGTGAATCGTAACAATAGCGGAGACATGTTCACGAAGATTGCGGATGCTCCGGTTGGGGCCGTTGCGCAGGCGCGTGAGGCGTGGATGATCGCTGCTGGTACGGATCAGCTCGCCGCTGGTTTCGACTCGAATGCTGTGGTTGACACGAAGGCTAAGAGGCCGGGAAGTGCGCACACCGGTTTCAAGTACACCTTGTCGCGCGTATCTGGCGCTAAGGTTGGCGCGGTTTCGCCCGGCGAGTGGGTGTACCGTTCAGGAGCTGTTGCGAACTACGACGCTGGTTCGGGTATCGGCGTGGATGATGATCCGTTTGTAAAGATCAAGATCACCGCTGATGCGAACGGCGACTCGAAGATCGACTGGCAGGACGGCGCTAAGGCGATCCGTGATATCAAGCCGCGTCTTCCGCAGTCTGAAGACGTACCTAACTATGTGATTGCGCGTATTCCGTTCAATATTGTCTCGCAGGCAGCGCACCCGTTCTTGCGCACGCTTGACGACACGAAGCGTATCTCCCTTGCTACGGATAACCTTGGCCAGCAGGTTCTGTTGAAGGGTTACCAGGCTGAGGGCCACGACTCGGCGCAGGGCGACTACGGCGGTCACTACAACGACAAGGCTGGTGGTCTTAAGGACCTGAAGACGCTCGTTGAAGAGGGTAAGAACTGTAACGCTACGTTCGGTATTCACGTCAACGCAACCGAGTCTTACTCTGAGGCGAAGGCGTTCTCGGAGGAACTACTCGAGATGCCGCCTTCGAAGGCTTGGGGCTGGATGAACCAGGCGTACTACATGAACCCGCAGAAGGACATTGCAACGGGTAACGTGTTGAAGCGTCTCGAAGAGCTTCGCGCAGACTTCCCCGAGGATTCGAACCTGAACTGGCTGTACTGGGATGTTTACTACGAGCGCGGCTGGCAGGCTAACCGCTTCGGTCAAGAGGTAGCGAAGCAGGGCTGGCGTATTGGCTCGGAGTGGTCTGACGCTATCATCGAGCAGAACACCTGGTCCCACTGGGCAAACGATGAGAAGTATGGTGGCGCTACCAACAAGGGCTTGAACTCTAAGCTCGCGCGCTATGTTTACAACTCGCAGCGCGATACGTTCAACCCGGATCCGATGCTCGGCAACACGAACGTGGTTGAGTTCGAGGGCTGGACGGGGCACAACAACTACAACGCTTTCATTCAGAATGTGTGGGAGCGTAATCTCCCAACGAAGTTCCTCCAGCTGTCTGAAATCAAGACGTGGGAGCCGAACGAGATCACGTTCGAAAATGGCACGGTTGTACGTTCTGACCTAACTTCAATCCCGGGAACTGTTGTTCCTACCAACCGCACGATCGAATACGATGGCGCAACGGTATTCAAGAATGGTGGCTCCTACCTGCTTCCTTGGAAGCTGGGTGGCGATGATCGCCTCTACTACTGGAACCCGACTGGTGAGGCTCAGGATTGGCAGCTCACGGATGCTTGGGCTGATACGGGTGCTCTAAAGCTGTACAAGCTGACGGATACTGGCCGTGAGGAAGTTGCTGACATTCCGGTTAACGATGGTTCGATTTCGCTCCCCGCAACGGACGAGGGCGTAGCTTACGTTCTCTACTCGGCAGGCAATCCGGTGAAGCCAGTTGATCCTAAGTGGGGTCAAGGTTCGTCGATCAACGATCCGGGCTTCTTCTCGGGCACGACGGACGCCTACAAGGTCACCGGTGATGTGTCGGTAGTTAAGACCGATCGTGGTAACTTCCAGGCTAAGCTTGGTGCGAAGCCTGCTGACTTGTCGCAGACCATTACCCTTCCGGAGGGTGAATACTCTGCATGGGCGTGGGTTGAGATCGAGCCTGGCCAGACGCGTAACGTAACGGTTGGCGTTAAGGGCGCCGGCATTGAGGGCGGCGAGCAGAAGACGATGGTTTCGGCTTCCTCCGCGCTTAACGCAACGGCTTCGGATGAAAAGGTCAACACCTACTTCCAGCGCGTACCGGTGCGTTTCAAGACGGATGGCAAGCCGTTCGAATTCTCGGTAGCTGCGGCTGACGGTGATGCTCGCGTTTACGTTGACGATCTGCGTATCGTGGCTCAGCCTGCTGCGAAGGATGCTAATGCGACTGACGCGACCATCTACTTCAACGATTTCGAGAATCAGGATGATGGATACTGGCCGTTCGTGACGGGTTCGACTAACCGCCGTGGTGACGCGCGCACGCAGCTTGCTGAGTTGCATGCTCCGTACTCGCAGTCCGGTTGGTACGGCCTCGTGAATGATTCTGATCGCACGGCAACCGAGGGCCAGAAGTACCTGGACAATGTACTTGAGGGTAACTGGTCTTTGATGGCTCACCAGGAGAATGGTGGTTTGATCCTGCGCACCACGAACGCTTCGTTCCCGATGCTTAAGGGGCACACCTACCGCGTGACATTCGATTACCAGGCGGCTTACGACCAGGATTACCAGTTTGTAACCGGCACGGACGTTCCCGCCGCTAAGGGCTGGAGCGAGCGCATCGAAACCACAACTCCGATCGACATGGCCAGGGGTGAAGGTTGGAAGGACGCCAACGGCGCCGCGGGTGCGGGCACGCAACAGTTCACCTACGATCTGGCCGTGACGACGAACAACCCAACGTTCTTTGGTATTAAGAAGATCGGTGGCCGCGTGCAGGGCGACCTCGTGATCGACAACATTCGTGTTGAAGACATGGGTGTGAAGCCGGTTGCTGAGATCGCATCGAAGCGCGTTGCGTCGGATCAGGCAGGCTTCTACAAGTACGAAGTGACCACCAGTGTCGAGATGGCGGAGGGTAAGATCACGGGCGTTAAGCATGCTCTTGACGTTCCGGAGGGTTGGACCGCCAAGTTGGTGACCGAGAATCCGGCTAACACGGCTGAAGAGGGTAAGCCTTCTGTTGCCAAGTGGACGGTTCTTGCGCCGAAGACCGCTGCTGCTGCTGATGTTACGTTCAACGCAACATGGGTGCGTGATGGTGAGGAAGGCTTGGGTAGCGCGAAGGTTCGTATTGATCCGGCTAACCCGGAGCTTTTGGATCCGATCGAGAAGCTGAGCTTGGTGTCGGTCAGCTCTGAGGAAACCAACTTCGAGAACAGCCCCGGCACTAACGCTATCGATGGTAATCCGGGAACGATCTGGCATACGAAGTACTCGGGTTCCGTTGACAATTACCCGCACGAGATTGTTCTGCAGGCGGGCGAGAAGGACGCTACCTGTGAGATCACAGCGTTCGAGTACACCACGCGTCAGGACGCGGCGAATGGTCGTGCGAAGGGCTATGAGATCTACGTGTCCGAAGATGGTCAGACGTGGGGCGATGCTGTAGCTAAGGGCGAGTTCACCGCTAACTTGGCTCCCCAGGTGGTGGAGTTCGAGGCTCCAGCTCAGGGCTGCTTCGTGAAGCTCGTTGAGCTCAGCGCTATCAACGGCGCTCAGTTTGGTGGCGCGGCTGAGCTCCGCCTGGGTGGCACTGTTGACGCGGGCGAGCAGCCGACTGATCCGACTGACCCGTCCGAACCGACGGAACCGTCCGAACCGACGGACCCGTCTGAGCCGACTGACCCGTCCAACCCGACGGACAAACCGTCCGAGCCGGGTGAGCCGGGTGAGGTTGTGGTTGTGACGCCGGTGGCTCCAAAGTTCGTTAATCCGTCGGCTTCTGATCCGGCTTCGTGCACGGTTAAGCCGTACGCGACGGTTAAGGCTACGGAGGGCGTGAAGTACACGGTCACCGTGGATGGTGTGGAGTTGAAGCCGTACCCGAATGGTCGGTATGTCTACCCCTACGGCAAGACGATCATCGTCAAGGCCGAGCCGGTGGATGGCTTCGAGTTTGCTCCAGGCGCTCAGACTGAGTGGTCTTGGACTGCGATGAAGGCTGACAAGTGCAACACTGCTCCTGCTAAGCCGAGCAAGCCGCTGGCCAAGACGGGTGTTGAGGTCGCAGCTCTTGCGATCCTTGGCCTTGGACTTGGAGCCCTGGGTATCTCCGCTGTGACGGTTCGTCGCCGGAAGATGCAGTAAAACTAGGCTGACCTAGAAACAGTATTTGAGCCCACCTGGAAAGGTGGGCTCAAATACTATCTGTAGAGGTTTACTGTTTGCGTTTGTTGGCGCCTACCGCGTGGCGGATAGCTTGATTGCGGCGGCGAATCTCTTCGCGCTCGCGGCGGTGGCGGCGCTCAATAGCGAGCTGGCGTTGGAACGCTTCTTGTGAGCGCTGGTCTAGGTAGACCACGTCGTTGCGAAGGTCCTTAACGATTGCGAACATGAGCGCTACAACCACGAATAGGAATGGCGTGGCCGCAACGATGGTTACGGATTGAATGTTTGAGAGGGCTCCGTCGCCTCCGGAGACTGGCAGGGTCAGGCCAATGGATGCCGTGAGTAGGCCCCAGATTCCGGCTAACCACGGGGAGGCGGAGGAGCGTCCTCCTTGTGAAATAGATGCCATGACGGTGGAGGCCGAGTCCGCTGACGTGATGAAGAAGGTGCCTAGGAGGACGACGGCGATGATGCCGAAGAAGAAGCCTCCCGGTAGCTGGTGAAGCAGGTTGAACAGCTGGCTTTCCGCGCTGCCGTCACCCCAGATTGATTGGCCTTTGGATTCGAGGAAGATGGCGCTGCCGCCAAAGATTGCAAACCAGACGGTTGATAGGCCGGCTGGCACTAGCATTACGCCCATGCAGAATTCGCGAATGGTGCGTCCACGGGAGATGCGGGCGATGAACATGCCCACGAAGGGGGACCAGGAGATCCACCATGCCCAGTAGAAGATGGTCCATCCGGATAGCCAGGGGCCGGCGGTTCCGTCTGCGGAGGCTGCGGTGCGGCCTGCCATTTCGAAGAACTGGGATAGGTATGCGCCGATGGATCCGGGCAGTAGGTTCAACTGCGCAATGGTGGGCCCGAGGACGAACACTGCGAGTGCTAGTAGGGCCGCGAGGATCATATTGAGGTTGGAGAGGTAACGGATGCCGCGACCAACTCCAGACATTGCGGAGAGCAGGAAGGCAAGGGTTAGCACTGCGATGATTGTGATGATGAGGCCGGTGCCAGGATCTTCTACGAGGCCGGCAACTTCTAGGCCAGCGCGGATTTGGAGGGCGCCGAGGCCCAGTGAACATGCGGTTCCGAATACGGTTGCGAAGATGGAGAGGGCATCGATGGTTTTGCCGATGGCTCCGTTGGCGTGGCGTTCACCGATGAGTGGGGTGAATGCGGATGAGATGAGTTGGCGCCTGCCGATCCGGTAGGTGGAGTAGGCGATGGCCAGGCCGACGATGGCGTACATGGCCCAGGGGTGTAGCGTCCAGTGGAACATGGCGGATGCCATGGCAGTGCCTACTTCGCGCGGCTGGTGGGTTGGTACGCCGTCGCGGTAGAAGGCGAGGGGTTCGGACGCTCCGTAGAACATGAGGCCGATGCCCATGCCGGCTGCGAACATCATGGCGACCCAGGATGCGTTGGAGAATTCGGGTTGCTCGTCGGCGGCTCCAAGGCGGATCTTGCCGAATTTGGAGGCGGCGATGACGATGACGAAGATGACGAAGATGGTTGAGAAGATCACGAATGCCCAGCCGAGGTTGGTTAGTACCCAGGTGAGCATGCTGTTTGCGGTGGCTTCAAAGTTGGCTGGTTTGCCGAGGCCCCAAACTACGATTGCGAGGATGAGTAGCATGGCGGGGATAACTACCGGCCAGCTGATGGATTGATCTTCAGTTTCAGAGATTAGTTCAACGGGCTTTTCTTGCAGGTCTGCCGCGTTGATGTGTTCTTCTTCGGATAGTAGCGCCGCAAGTTCAGACGTTGCGGTGGTTGTATTTTCCGTTGGTGGCGTATCTGTTATTTCTGGTTTTGTATGTTGCGTGTCTCGATTTTCGCTATTTTCCATACTTCTATTGTTCAAAATATGGTGGCAGAGTCTAGTTTTGAGCGCTTTTTATGTGACATCTCTCCATTTAAGTCATTATTTTGCGAAAAATTCGTTTAACTTCCTCCACCTGGTGTTTTGTCGTGGAGGCGTGCGCCTTCAGTTTGAGTTATCCGGAATTTCCGGATAACTGAGTCTTGATCGAGTTCGCCTGAACGGAAGATATTACCTAAGTGCTCGTTTACAGTTCTGGCGTCCCCGTCGAAGAGCTACGCCATGAGTTTTTGAGTGAGCCAGATGGCTCCTGATTGCCGCGCGACTTATCGACCGCATCCCAAGGGTGTGCTCTAGACTCTTCCTACTCTTCTTAGCGGCCATAAACTTTCCTTCTATTCGGACGCGAACACATACCCGGGTACCTGGCACAGTCGATTCTCTACGTAGAGTCTGACTTGCGCACCGACGTGCCAAAATGCCGCAAAGTGCTTTTGAATCATTCTAATGAACTCTACGGACAAAGATTTGTTTCATCTGTCTGGTATGAATGTGTCGCTACAATTTGCCAGTTCTTGAACTTGCCTCGTAGCTCGTCAAAAATAGGCATTGTGGGTGGGTGCACGGAAATCTCCCAATATAAGGGGCTTGCAGGGATAACTCGATGAATTACGCACCCCGTTCTCTCGAGAAATCGCAAGACTTCTTTGACCTCCTCGATGGGAGGTTCGGAGTAGGTTCGTAAAACGACTTCTGACGTATGGTCTTGGGGATAGTTGTCCAGATTTCGTATCGCTCCATTCATAAACTCAAGTTGGTGATTAGAAAACAACTCCGTATATGTTGAGAATGCCTTGGACCGAACCCTTACGCTCGATGGAGTGAAGAAGCTCTCGGAATAGATAACTAAGCCAGACATCGCAGCAAATGTCTCTGACACGTCATACGTCATGGTGCCGCAGTAGCGGCCGTATAAAACGTTGCTTTGCGCAATGAAAAACTTTAATAAATCAGGGAATCTGTAACTGTATCCACGCGGGCACAACTCCAATGGGCTGTGCCGTTCCTTGCCAATATCCTCGAGAAAATCAAACCATATGGATTGCACAAAAGGTGCGGCCTTTATCACGCTATCTTCATCGGTTAAATAAACGGGTGACCGCAATTGCATTATGCCGGTTGAACGAACTCTGTTTGTGAAGAACAGGGCTCTTTCTAACGCCCGGTGCCACGCAGGGCGATTTGCGTCTTCGATATACATGATCGAGTAGAACAGGCTTAGGAGTAGTGGATCCTCGTTGAAAACATCGGGTAAAAGGTGGTGAAACCTTCGTTTGTAGGAATAGAATTTTTCTTCCTGTGAAGAGCTAAAGTACAACTTCGGTGGAGCGTCGGAGTCGTCCTCGTCGTTTGTAGTGTCGTTAGCGTGTTCTCGTTGTCCGTTGCCTTTAACGAAACCAGACAAGATTAGGCCGCTGACGCCGAAGAAGAATACCAACATGAACTGCCAGCCAATATTTGTCTGCTCAAACCAGCCGATCCCTCTTGTAGGGATCTCGCGAACCACAACCCAGTCAAAGTAAATTCCCACGCCTATCGAGAGGAAAGCTTGAGCGAACAGGGTCCACTTTGGATATCTGACATGTCTTGCTCGGAAGACAGTGACAATTTGGATACACCAATAGAAGACGACTGGTAACCACATCAGGTTCCGAGGTCCTTTGAAATTAAAAGGCGAAGATAAAATGTATACAACGCCGATAATCAAGTACGAGTAAACCACCGGTGAGAGGATCCGGTAAAAAATATTAATCTGACTCTCTTCATTGAGTGTGTAGCTCGTGATTTCCTTAAGGTACTTCCCGCGCAGAACCAACGGGCCTGCAGTTCGGATCATAAATTTCGTTAACAGGCCTATGAAAAAATAAATGATTACTTCGGCACCGTGGACCGAATACAGTTGCGCCTCATATGTGGAGATAACATCCATGCGTCAAACCTCTCTAATCGACTAAGTTTCTTTGAAGTTAGTCTGTCAAATGACAAATGATCCACAGGTAGGGTGTTTGTTCTAGGGATACGTCTGTGGAGGACTGCGTGACTAATACCTTGAGGAACCTCAAGTGAGTGCGAGTGAACGAGAGGATAGCGAATAGTTCAATATTGAGGCGTGCACAAACACTTGCAGGTTCCATCCGTGCGTGAACTCCAGAGTCCTTGAAGCGAACTTCCGCACTAGCAGTCACTGCATTCCCAATAGGTGCGTGGTCCGATAGTAGAAATATCTATGGTCGCTAATGCGACTGATCGTTCCATCTCCACGGCGTTGCCCCACTCTCACCAGACCGGGGTGCCAATGACGCCCCACCAAATGTGAGAGCACGGCCTCGCACCCGTCACACCGGTAGTATGTGGCAACCGTTAGAAGTTGGGCTGGCGTCGTTTGCGCGCCGCTAAGGTGATAATCTGCGAACGACACGTGTGAGGTCTATCCAGGAGGAAGTTATGACCGACCAGAATCTGCCCGAACCTACGCCTGAAGAATCGCAAACGCCGCGCGAGAGCGTTCCCGCGCCGGAAGTGAAGCCAGAAAATGAGTCGGCACCTAGTAGCCCTCAGGCTGAGGCCACGCAATCCGGTCCGCAGGCGGCCAACACGGCCCCGAACCAGGCTGACGCATCCATGCAGCAGATTAAGGACGGTGCCAAGCAGTTCGCCTCAGGAATGAAAGGCTTCTACGACCACAAGGTGGCCCCCGCGGCCAACGAAGCGTTCGAGGTGGCGAAGAACTCGGTGCGCGAAACGCAGGGCAAATCAAGTGAGGGCCAGATTTTCGCTTACGGTCCGATAATCCTGACGGGTGCGGGCGTGCTTGGCCTGATCTCGCTGTTCCTGCCAATCGCTCACATTTTTGGTTTCTCCATCAACTACTTCAGTGAACTTGTGGGCAATGAGGGCGTATTCTTGCTGATCCTCATGCTTGCGGTCATTTCTCTGGGAATTGCAACGATCATGTCTGCAAGCCGCGGAGTTCGCATTGCCGCTGGCGTGGTTGGTCTGATTGGCGGCCTCTTTGGCGTGATCGATGGTATTGGCAGCATTTCCGGTCTTAGCGACACTGGCGCCTCGATTGGAATCGGCCTTATCTTCTTGACGCTTGCAGGCATCGCGATGATCGTGGGCGCGGTGTTCACACTTATGCAGTTGCGTAATCCGCAGGTCGGCTCTGGCGCGCAGCCTCCTGCAGAGCCAGCACAGGGGCAGTATCCAACCGGCCCGGTGCAGGGGCAACCTCCGGTAGACCCAACGCAGCAAGGTTAAAGTTTGCAGCTTCCAGACGCAGTTATCGTCCTCGCCGGTGGAACTGCCAAACGCCTCGGGGGAGTATCTAAGCCTGACTACAAGATCGGCCGCCTTCGCCTCATCGACATTGTTCTAAATGAGATAGATCGAACCGGGTTTGACGGCCGAATAGTTGTTGTGGCTCCAAGCGAGTTGGCGGTGCGCGAAGGCGTGGAGCTAACGCTTGAAGATCCTCCCTACGGGGGTCCGCTCGCGGGCCTAGCCGCGGGCGTTGCCGCACTTAAAGACCTGCCGGGTAGCGCGATAGTTGCCCTTATGACGTGTGATGCCCCTTTGTCACCCAGGCTTTGGGGCGAGCTTTGTAGCAAGATTGACGAGGCCCAGGCTTCTGTCCCTGTTCCGAAGGATGCGAGGGCGTGGCCACAGTTTCTGCATGGCTGCTATCGCCTTGCTACTTTGCGCGAGGTCCCCGCAGAGCGCAATGGTTCGATTCGCCACGGTTTTGCCGCACTTGAGCCGGTCAAAGTTGTGGACAGGAACTGGTATTGCATGGATGTGGACACGCCAGCGGATGCGGAAGAACTAGCTGTTCGCCTAGGCGCCCGCTTGGTCTAATAGGTCCGTAGCGCTTCCGCTAGTGCTCCTTTAGCATCCAGAATGTGTTTACGTGTTTCTTGGTTGCTAGTTGGTAGTCGATGAAGAGTGCCGCCAGGTCGTAGTCAGGCGGCCCACGGATGGTGGGCTACTGTTCTGCCGCTCGTTCAACCTCGGCCGATAGTTTCGTTTGGCCAACCGTCCAGCGCAAAGCGGTAATAGCAACGCGCGCAACGGGTCGCCTCCACAAAAAATCCTCCAAGCTAACTCGCGAAGGCTCGTTTGAGTCCTCGAGACCCAGCAGTGTTCGCGTTGAATCTGGCAGTAGCGAAATAGCGCCAACCTTCAGCATGTCGTAGCCCCACCTCATCGGGAGCTCCAAAGGAGGGTTATTGATCAGCAGGTCAATAACGTCAGCGGTAGCGGCGGAGAATTCTAACTCGGGGCCGTAAGCCGCAAGCCTCTCGTAAAGCTGAGCCACAGTCAAAGGTGGATCAACTACGCCAAGCAGCTGTGCAGAAATCGCTGACTGTGCCACGTACATGTCGCACTCTTCAGGTGTTAGGGGAGTTGGGCTGAACCGCTGGTAGGCAATCATGAATGACTCAATCTCAGCGCAGTGCACCCAGGTTAGTAGGTGCGGATCCGACGCTGCGTATGCCCTGCCGTCAGGTAGTTCTCCCTTCACTAACGTGTGGATACGGCGCACGTGAGCAATCAGTTTTTCGGCGTCCTCAATCCGCGCAAACGTTGTGGTAGCAACATACTCTGCGGTCCGCTGTAATCGACCCCAAGGGTCATCCTGGTAACCCGAATGCCCGGCAACGCCAGCCATTGCAAGCGGATGTAGGCTTTGCAACAAGAGGGCGCGGATGCCAGCCATGTACATAGTGGGAGCGCCATTCACGCGGGTTATCGGATCATCGTTAGTGAACCAGCGTTCACCGGGAGTGCGCCAAATCAGATCAGCGCGAGCCTGTCTATCCGGCCCCGCCACCTTTTGTTTGATCTTTTCCGCAAACTGGTCGCGCGCGTTAGAAATCCACATGAAGCCAGTATTACAAGACGCGCCCAGATGCACGATTTCTAAGGTCGACCACTGCAGGAGCCCGGCGCATCACCGATCATCCCAATTTTATTTAATCCGTTTACATGTTCGCGCAGGTCACGTATGCTTAGACACAAGAGGTCAGAGCTCTGAGAACAAGAGATGTTCGTTTTAAATAACCTTGACGAGTTAACAGTGAAGGAGAACAAAGGTGTTCGTACACTTGTCACACAAAATGAGTGAAAATGATGTTGCTTTCCCCGGAGAGCCGGTGCTGAAGCTCAGGCAGGATCGCCAAGCTGGCGTTGATGGATATCCCTTCAACGCCTACATCACGGAGCTGCCAAACCACTTCGGCACGCACATGGATGGCCCGCATCATTTCAATACCACTGGTACAAACTTTGAAGATCTTCCCATGGAGTATTTCGTCTACATGGGTGATGAGGTACTAGTTGTTGATCTGCCGCATAAGTGCAAGCCTGGCGAGATCATCACCAAGGAAGATGTAGAGCCTTTCGCTGAAGAACTTAAGGGCAAGGGGCTTTTGCTACTGCGCACGGGATTCGAGAAGTATCGTACGGAGGATCCTGAGATCTACAAGCGTGAAGGTCTAGCTATTCACACGGAGCTGGCAAAGTGGTTGTCGCAGGAGTTCCCGGATTTGCGTTGCGTGGGCATGGACTGGCTCTCGGTAGCGTCGCCGCTTAATGATCACGGCCCTGAGGCTCACCACTGGCTACTAGGCAACTACTCGGACCACCTCATCACCGCTGTTGAAGACATGTCGATGGTGGCGCTGGGTGATTCACCTAAGTTCAAGCTGGTCACGATGGGTCCCCTACGCATCGAGAAGGTTGACTCTGCGCAGGTCAATATCATCGCCTGGCTGGAGGACTAGTCCGGTAGGGTTCCACTCGTTGTAGGGAGACTTACACCAGTGATCGACAATATTCGCTAACAATGCGCATATGCGGGGCGCGACTTCAAACTATCTGAAGTCGCGCCCCTGTTGCGTATTCGAATCAATACGTGACCGCAAATCCCTGCGTTAGTTCAAGGCTCCATAAAACGCGTGTATCGTATTTGCAGGAGAGGAGGACAAGTGAAGCTGTACCGCTACGCCAGCAAACACCCCTCTTTTTCGCGAGTCGTTTTGGCGCTGTTGATCGGAGTTGCCGGAGCGATTGCCATCCTCGCATCCCAGCCTCCTTCGGATGCGAGCCAGATTCTCGGGCAGATTCTGGTTGAGATTCTGCTTGGAGGAGCCCTAATAGCGCTCGCGGCAGGCTACCCAGTGGCGCTGACTGTCAGCCAAATAATCCGCGCGGCCAAAGCCGTGAGCGGTAAGGACTTGCCGGTTCTCGACGCGGGTCTGGACGTTTGGACCCTGTGTGTCATAGTGGTTTATGAGTTCATATACCTGGGGTTCTTCAAAGAGGTTGTGCCTACTGCGGACTGGCACGTTCAGCTGGTGAACTACCAGACCCACGCGCCGATTTACACGCGGGCGTGGTCGCACGTGCTGTTTATCTCGCTACTGTTCGTGTTCGGGTTCCTCGTTTTGAGGTTTAATGAGGCGAAGCAGTTGCCGCCCCTCGTGGTTGTGCTCGCGATTGCGGGGCTTTACTTGGGCGCCGCGTTCGGTCTGGCGTGGACTATCCAGATCACCACCTTTGAAAAGTCCCTCGACGCGTTGCTGATTCTTCCTCTACTGGCCGTGCTTGCGATTGTGGTGAAAGTAGTTGCCATCCAAGTTCGCGCCTACGAAGCTGATGAAGATAGACGAGGCCGCATCGATGGCTCCTCGGTATTGAGCAAACTGGATGCAATGGTGGCGGATGCGAAACGCTGGCCGCTTCTAGGGTTCGTGGTAGCGCTCCCGCTACTTGCCGTGGTGGTCGGAATTCTAGCTTTGTTTGGCCAATCGCCGAGCATGGTGGTGAGGGCGTTTACCGAGACCAGCGACTGGAATCTATCGCAGCAGGTTGCTCCCCAGAATGTGTCTTTTGACGAGCACTATCTTTGCACTGTGGCCGCCGGCGGGCACCGAGCGCTGGTAAAACCGATTCGCATGGGCCTGCGTCATGGTCGGCCGGTGGTTGTGAATCGCCAGCTGCTTGTGGCCAATGCGTTTGAGCAGGTGTTGGAAGAGCGCGTGCCTAGAACTCATCGGGTTATTCGGCGCTTGTATGACACGTATGGTTTCCCGGTTGCCAAGCTGATCAGATCGCAGTGGGCGGCCGATGTCGTGTGGGTTTTGATGAAGCCAGCGGAGTGGTTCTTCCTCGCCGTCCTCTACGTGAACGACCGTCATCCGGAAGATCGCATAGCCCTCCAGTACACGGCCTAACGCAGGCCGGGCACTGAACTTTCGTGTTTCAAGGGCCTGAGTCCGGATTGATTCGGTTTCGCTTATTCGGTTTCGCTTATTCGGTTTCGCTTACCGGCTTCCTCGCACCATCATTACGGATATTCCGCCGATTATTGCAAGCGATGCTGACATTACGTAGAGGCCGGGATAGCCGCCCAGTACTAGCAGGGCGAATGCGGCGAGCATTGGCGAGGCCAGGTTGGGGGTGGCAACCGCGATGGCCATGATGCCAATGTCACGCCCACGGCTTGAAGCGGAGGGGAGAACTTGGTTGATTAGCGCCTGGTCAATGGCTGTGAAGATGCCCCAGCTGGCGCCCAGAATGATGGCTGCAATGATCACTATCGTGTAGTTGGTTGCCCACGCCATTAGCAGGCATGCCGCTGCGATGCCAAGACAGCTAAACAGCACAAACGGTTTGCGCCGCCCTACCTTATCCGATGCTTTACCCGAGATAATTGAGGCAAAAACAACGACAACAGCGTAAATGACGGTTAGCTGCAGTACACCCAGGTCGGGGTCTTCGAGTTTGATTTGGTCGCGCAGGAAGTAAAGCAGGTAAAAAAGCGCAACCGTGTTGCCCAAAGTGGCGGCAAGGCGAGAGATGAACACCCACGTGAAGTCGCGGTATGCGGCAATGCCGGTGGCTTCTTTGCTGGTGAGTCCGCCCGCAGCCTCGGCTTCCATGATTGCGCCAGCAAACGCGCCTTCGGTTGGGTGGGTGTTTAATGATGTCTGATTGTGTTTGACCAGGTAGGGCAGGCACAACAGGATCATGAGGGCAGCGCTGGCGATGTAGGCGGCCTTGATAGATAGACTTTCGCCCAGTAGTGTGCCCACCACTAGCGCCATCGTCCAGCTGATTCCCATGACGCCGGAAACTATCCCGTATTGGGAATGGTTCACCCGGTCTGGTGGGATTGCTTGCGAGGCAGTCACGGGCGCGGCAACAAGCATTTGGAATATGCACCAGCCAACCACAAGCCACACGTAGCCAGGCGCAAATGCCATTGCAAGC
>OGST01000613.1_pt1 | contig 16013 bp, 19 predicted proteins | sample 1574021 | NCBI WGS metagenome assembly OGST01 (sample SAMN03295847, study PRJEB24534) | human gut metagenome | isolation source: fecal sample 7 from infant 6 | host: Homo sapiens | place: USA: Pittsburgh, PA | collected 2014-07 | reverse complement strand
GCCTGCCGCCGGGTTAGCGGAGTGTGGCCCTGACGACCCGGCCGGCACGGACGGGAAGCCGAAGGGGGCCATGTTCAGGCTGTTTTCAGTGAAGCTGGCCGGGTGCCAGAGACAACGGCAGACCACAACCCACCGGAACAGGACGCATAACGGCACTGTCTGCACGACATCCCGGCAGACCTGCATAACTGAACGATGTAAGGTGGGGAGAGACGCCGCGCCCGTGGCGCGGGGTTTCCCGCACCGCCGCGCAGCGGCAGGGTTTTCCGCCGTCCCAAAGGGGGGCACCGGGCTTCCCTGCCCGTCTCTTATTTGCCCAGCGTTTTTCTCAGAGCGTCCAGTGCCCGGGCCTCATCCGGGTAGTTGCGCGCGGCCGCCCCCTCTCCCCCCTGTATGTCCTCCAGTCGCATAAATTCACCTGCCAGCGCCAGCACATTTTTCAGCGCGGCGGCAGGCACACTGATTTGACGGTGCCAGGCTTCTTCCTCACGCAGGTTTTCCAGAATGCACACGAGGGTATCCTCCCCCACGCCGCACACATGCTTGTCATCCAGACTGTCAATCAGCGCGACGATGCGCGCCGCCATAATCTCAGTCACGTGGTATTCAGCCAGGCAGTCCTGCACGTCCTCTTTTGTCCAGACAATCAGTGCCAGCGGCTCATCCGGTTTGTATTGCTCAGTCAGTGCGGCGCACAGCGCCTCAGTGGTTCCGTACATATTTTTTCTCTCTCAGGGGCGGCAACGCCGCCCGGTCAGACTATCGTGCTCATCAGGGCACGGCAGGTACTGGTGAACAAAAGCGGGAGTCCGCTTTTTTACGGTGTTCTATTCGCGTGGAACAGTCCGGCCACCCTGTATGATGAACTGGTTGCATAAATACACGCTGACCTGGCATGTCATGTATTCACACATCGAATCGAGGATTTTTGCGGTAGTGACGGGAGGCAGCTCCATGTCCCGGCGGCGTTGGTTAATCAGTTCCTTGTACTGCCTGAGAATATTGCGGGTATCAGTGCTGAGTTCCATGTTTATCTCCTGGGGGGCGGCAGCGCCGCCCCGTTGTGATTCTGTCAGTCCAGCGCGCGCTGAATAACAGCGGCATCCGGGTGGGTTTCAATAAACGCCATGAGCGCTGAAAAGCGGTTGCAGAAATGGGCGCACAACTCGTCATTGTCATGGTGACTGTGATAAAAACTGCGGTGATTGAGCACCAGTGCCGTCACGATGATGCCCGCGACTTCGCCGCTCACCTCCTGCTCAAACCAGTTATCCGGGTTGCAGAACATGACAGTTTCCCTGTCCGGCACCATGAAACCTGCACCATCCGGCAGGCTGTAGTACTCCCAGAATCCCCCGTTGTAGCCGTCGATATACCGGCTGGCATAGGCATACACGGACAACTCGGACAACATGAAATCGCTGCTGAACAGGGACGGCAAAAAAGTCAGGCGCTGTGCGCCGTCAAGACGTGTCGCATCGGTGTGGCTGAGTGTGGTGATCATAAATCCTCCGCTGGTTAAGTGGGTTACTGTTCCGGCTTGCGCCGTGCCGACACGACAGCCCGGCGGTCAGCGGAAGAATGCAAGGGCGACACCGGAAGCCGCACGCGCCGTTGTGAGCGGGCTGAATGCGCCGCGAACAACGGGGAACGGGTGAGGATGGCGAGCGCCAGCGTCCCTTGCAGGCGCCGCAGCCGGGCTACAGTGAAGGCACGGCGTTAGCCGTCACCGCACGGAGGTCAGCATTATCAGTGGTCCGGTCGCAGCCCGCAGGGATACGGCCGGACATCAGGGAGGAGCAGCGCGACACCCTTTTTCCCGTAAGGCGTCGCCCGCCAGGGTGAAGCCGGGTAACAGCGGAGCCGGCGACAACCTTATGGGCTGCAAAAAGCCGGGGGAATCCCCCCGGCCTCATCAGGCGGCCATCAGCGTTTTGATGGTGTCCACATCCTGCATGGCGCGTTTAATACTCACGGGTGTCGGATGCCCTTCTTCCCATGCAAGCCCTTCCTGGTGCACCAGTTCGGCTTCATGGCGGGCAATCAGGCGTTGCAGGACATCCACCGGGACCGGTACTGTCCGGGTTGCATCTTCCCGGATACGTGCCAGCAGGGTTCTCACCGTCTCATGCGAAAATCCGTCTCGCTGGTAGTCCGCCATTGAAAGGCTTCCGGCCTGCAACATGAGTTGTTCTGTTTCCTGGTCTGACGGGTGCATACTGTTGCAGGCGGCCCGGATACTCTCTTGTGTCCAGATGAACAGCAGCAGGGGCTCTTTCGCTTTGAACATACGGACCAGTTCGTCACAGGCTTCTTTGCGGTTACGGTACATCGTGATTTCCCTCTTTTTTGTCAGTTGACCGGGCATGTCATGCCCGGCAGTGGTGTTAGTCCTGAAAACTCTCGTCCAGCTCCAGCATCTCCCGGTAGGCCTCCAGAAAACGGGCATTGATCCGTCTCAGGGTCTGAGCGGCCATGCGTCCGGCCAGCGTGGCCGAATCATGCCGGTGCTCTGATTCCAGACGGTTCAGCATCATCCGGACGTCACACATGGCGTTGCTGAGCGCTGCGACGTCGGCGCGCAATGCTTCCAGTCCCGGGTAATTCATGCGGCCTCCGGCCAGTCAGGATGAAAGGCGCCATCGTTGGCCGCCGGCATCCGGCGCGCCCGTTCGACCTGCGCCAGACGGCGGACGCCGGCGGCGTGGTATTCCTCAAGCAGTTCGATGCCGATATAACGACGGCTGGCTTCGGCGGCTGCCACGCAGGTCGATCCGGAACCCGCAAACGGGTCGAGGATGATCGCACCCGGGCGTGTGAGGGATTCGATGAGCGGGCGAAGGCTCTGCACCGGTTTTTCCGTCGGGTGGTGGCGGTTGCCCGTGTATTTCCAGGGAATGACGTCAGGGATGGGGCAATCCGGTGTCTGCGGCCGCCCTTTGGCCAGCAGATAGGCACTTTCGTGGGTGTAGCCCACAAACGTGGATTTCGAGGCATACGTTTTGGCAAATACCACGTGCCCGACAATCCGGAAGCCGGCCTGTTTCCAGGCGTTAATGAACAGATCGGCACGGTTCCACGCGTAGAAACTGACCATCAGGCTGTCCTGTTTCAGCACGCGGTACATCTGCTGGCAGGCAGGCTCCAGCCATTCCGGCGTGTTATCGCCGGCGAGCGTGCGGCCTGAACGGTCGCGGTAGCCGACGAGATACGGCGGATCGGTCAGAATAAAATCGACGGCACGGGACGGAAAACGGGACATGACCTGCACACAGTCACCCAGGATAAAACGGGACATAGCACTCTCCTCTCTCATATGCGGCACCCTCTTGCGCCGTGCCGACACAAAAGCCCGGCTTTAAGCGGCAGGCGAAAAGGGCGTCACCGCAAGCCGCACGCGCCGCTGTGAGCGGGCTGAATGCACCGTGAACAGCGGGGAACGGGTGAGGATGACGGCGTCAGCGCACCCTTAGAGACGACGCGGCCGGGCTAGCGTGAAGGCACGGCGTGCAAACACACCGGCGCCCGTCACAACGGGGGACGGTTCTGTCGCGGAGCGCAGCGACCTCCTTTCGCAAAAGAGGCCGCCCGAAGGCGACCGGCAGGCTTACTACTCCCGCATCCTTTCGATGGCCATCTCCAGTGTGTACCAGTTGAACCCCACCTCTGCATCATGCTGGTCGTCGGCGATTTCCATCGCCGCCTCAATGTCTTCATCTGTCAGCGAGGGATCGAGAGAAAGAAAATCCTCCGCCAGCCAGAACGTCCCCAGACAGAGGGCATCTTCCGGGTATCTCTGCAACCGCGCGATAAGGCCGGCAATGGTCATTGGGGATCTGTGCATGTTTGTCTCCGGTATAGTGCGGCCAGACAGGATTGCCTGCGCCGTGCCGGCACACAAGCCCGGTGAAAAGCCGAAGTCGGAGGGGCGACACCGCAAGCCGCAGCGCAAAACCTTTACGGGCTGAATGCGCCGTAAAGGGTGCGAACGGGTGAGGATGGCGAGCGGCAGCGGTACCCGGATGACGATGCGGCCGGGCTACCGTGAAGGCACGGTGCAGGTGGAAGCATATCCGGCTCCGGCTGGCGAATTTCGTCAGTCCGGAAAAAAGCGGGCCAGGCCCGCTTCGGATATCAGCAAAGCCGGGACATAAATGCCCGCATGGCCTGGATGCGCTCATGCGACCGTATCCGTTCCTGCCAGTCATTGAAGAACCAGACTGGAGTATGACGCGTCAGGTTCATCTGCAGTGTCAGGGTATTGCCGGTGTTCACCGTGGCCGGAATGCCCAGCAGGCTGAGTTGCACAAACGTCATGTCTGCCGCCAGTGGATCGATATCAATGGTGGTGACCAGAAGCTGTGTCGCGGGATTCAGCCCGGCCTGCAGCATAATCTCCGCAAATGCAATGACCATGCCCCCTGCCCCGCTTGTTGGCTCCTGCAGACTGATAAAGGGGCAGGATTTCAGCTGCGCCAGTAAGTCACCGGCGGCCAGCTGCGCCAGCAAAGATGAAACGGAATGCGGCGTGAAGTATTGCCCCATCTCATCGGCTCCCAGCTCAAGCTCCATGTAAACCGAACCCAGAAAATCCTGGTGCGCTTCTGAGAGCGCAGCGACCATGAGCGAAAATAGCGTATGCATCCGGTCGATATCCGACGCTTTATAGCGGGCGATAATCTGGCTGCAGCGCGCCCTGCTTTCCGGCGTGTGAATGCGGACCAGATCCAGTTCGCTGGCCGCCAGGGTGACAAAATCACGAAAGACCTCACTGCGCCGCAGATACGTCGCTGTCTGGCAGAATTCATCAATGAAGGCCTGCCGCGTTTGCCCCCGGACTTTGCGTGCAGGAACGCTAACAACTGCGGGCAGTGCCCGGGCAGCTGTCAGGTCTGAAACGGGTACTGATGGCGTGATGGCCATATCCGGTGCATCAAACATAGAGAGCTGAGACATTACGCCCCCTCCCCTGGCAGCGTGATAAAAAGACCGTCCATGGGTGCAGCTGCAGCAACAGGATAGCCTGAGACAATCCAGACCTGCAGATAATCCGGTCCCGCATCCCAGAAGGCCACAAGTTCTTCGCTGTCTGCCGGTGGGGTGAAATTATCCGGGAACTGCAGACCGGGCACAGTCATGATCCAGTCAAACAGGTCCAGGACCTGGTCTGTTGAAAGTGATGATTCTTTAGATTCTTTTGCTGCGGTGTTGACGTTTTTCTGTGACATGTTGGATTTCCTCCGGGTTAAGTTGATGTTTCTCTGAGTTCCTTCGCCGCAGAAACAGGCAACCCACACGGAGACAAGGAGGATGCAGGGAGAACGACAAAGCCGCAGCCCGGAGCCTGCGAAGGGACCGGGTGCCGTCGTTCAGCTCTGCGGTCCTTGCAGCCGACGGCCGTGTGGGACAGTCCTGTGCGGTGAAGAACGGGAGAGACATCAGTTCGGGGACAGAACAGGTCACAGTTCCGGAACGCAACGCGTGACGGGCTAAAGCGTGCCGGTACGGCACAGTGAAAGCGACATGGCCAGAGGCCATTGTCAGCGCATAAAAAAACCCGCGGAAGCGGGTTTATGTGTCGCAATATGAGAAGGGTTGGTTACTTTTTCTTTTCTTCCACAGTCAGTATCACCCCGCCGCAGATCAGCAGGGCATACACCAGTTGCAGTATGATTTTCACGGCAACCGACACATCATCAAACATTACAAGCGGGACGATCGCCAGAGTGCTGGCAAGAAGCATATTCTGCCCCACCGACTTCATGCGGGTCCGCAGCTGCTGTTCTGGCACACCGGCCTTAAGGAACATGGTTGCAGTAACGCTTTTAACCCGGGAGGTGAATGTCATTTACATCCCCTTTTTAGACTGGCCAAACATCGCCCTGGCATTGTCGCGGGTCTCGTCATCAGACGGAGCCGGTAACCTGTCTTTTGAGTCGCGATCCTGAACCACTGTCGCTGCTGGCTTACGGTTAACCAGCCCCTTCATCTCTTCGGGAAATACAGCCTGCATCACCATCACCATTTCTTCGAAAGTGGTGTTTTCGTTCAGCAGCTCGGCCAGCATATTTGCCAGCCGGGGATCCTGTTTACGCAGCGCAAAACCAGCCAGCATCGTGGCACGCCAGACACGGCCCCTTTCTCCCTGAGAGATTCTGTCTATTTCATCACAGACATAGCGCTCTGCCTCACTGCTCTCCGGGTTCAGGTAAAACATAATCTTGCGACGGGTATCCGGTTTGTCCATGTTCTCAGCCAATTTCATGCATGCCATTCACCAGGTCATATTGCGGACTCTCGCTGATGAAAAACCTGTCTTCACGTAGCCCACAATGTTTTTTGACCGCACCGGCGATGAGTTCAGCACCGCCACCAATAACCATAACATGAGAATACCCGTTAAAGCTGCTGATCGGCTCAAGAACACGTGTGATCAGGCGCTGATGTGAATCATGGAGTGCCGCCTTCACAAGCTCAAGACGGGAGAGATCATTAATACGCTTACTCAGGAATTCCTCATCATGGCGGTGGATAATGATTTCATCCGCAAGAAGGCTGCTGCTGCGGGTACGGGCCATACTCAGTGCAGCGCGCACGTCCTGGGTCATCAGCGAGACGCCCAGTTCCGGGTTGCCATAAATACGTGAAATACCGCGCATACGCGCCCTGACATGAGAGATATCGAGCGTGGTCCCGCCCAGGTCAATAATCAGCATTGAATCCAGATCATCCAGGTCCTTCACCACGCTGTAGCCTGCCGGGATTGACTCAGGCATTACGTCGACGTTGCGGATAACAAAGGTTTTCCCGCCATTCAGCGTCACCGGCCGCATCAGGCTCTCCTGCTTGCGCCGGATATTTTCTTCGCAGGGCTGGTTGTCACGGTTGTAAAACTCGGCGAGCGGCAGCGTGACAACAATATCCACTTCCTGTGGTTCAATTCCCGTTTTCAGGAGGGCGTGGTGAACGGCCACCACATTCACGTCACTGTACTGCCAGGCCACATTGGTGGTCACCAGAGCGTCCGCGCTGATGGGATCGAAGGAATACTGCTCACCGTTAAAGGCGTAGTTAAACACCGGCTCTGAACCGAAGGTCACCGCCCACTCACGCTTAAAGCTGTTGGGGCTGATAAGCCGTTTGACTTCGTTGCCGTCCGTCCACTGCATTTTGATATTGGTGGAACCATCATCGATAAAGAACTTCATGCTGTGACTCCTGAGATTTTTTGGTATATGTAATAGTCATAAAAAGGTAATTATATGAGATAAATAAGAGAACTATTTATACAGTACACCCTAAAAGGGACGTTATCAATACAAAAAAGAGATAAATTAGAGAACTATTAGTAATTAATTGGAGACTTCACAGAGAAAATTTGTGTAAGGCAATACTGATTTGTAGAGCTTGAGAACAGTGCATCGGCAACGACAATGTCGCCGTGATGTGCCGGCACGCTGGATAAAAGAGGGCTGGAGAGCTGAGGGAATTTTCTATATGCACCGCAGAGAGAATTACCCCGGCCAGTTTGATCGTTTTCATCGCTTGAAATCGCGTGTTGCACCAGTAGTAGCGTTGGCTCTGGCCTGCTAAATAGAGCTTTCAACCGGAGGAAAATACATGAGACTTGAAGCTTTTCAGATAAACAATATAGTCAGGGATGATCTGGGTATTTTTACAGACGGGGTGATTATTCGCGACAACCATGTGTTAATTACGCTGAATCTCCCAGATGGCCAGAAAACCGCTATTGAGGGTGAATGGCGGCATATATCGGACGCCGATAGACTGTTAGATCGTATTGAAATGCTGCAATATGCGATTTATGAGCAGTATCAGGAATATAGAGCAATTATTCCTGCCAGATGGGCCAGATAAAATCACCGGCGAGCAGGACGTTCGCCAGTGGCCTTTTTTAATCCCTCTCATTTATCCCCGCTTCCCGTGGTCAGCCCGCTGATGCAGTACACCATTCATTACCCACATGGTTATCCCCCGTTTCTGTGGATAATCAACCTCTAGCAATGCGGACTGACTACCGGAACAACGCATCCTGTGTCATCCCCAAAAGCCGTACAGTCCTCCCCTGACCCGCTGCCCCCCCTAAAAATTCTTTCACACCTGGACAGTCCGGCACTATCGGAAAAAATGACCAGACAAAGAGCCCCTGAGACTCTATTTATTTTTGATGAAAATACAGCCAATTAAACTCCGGACGCACGATTGATCTTGAAACCTCAGTAAAACAAGAAATAATACTGTATATAAATACAGTATAAAAAGGAGGTTTTATGTTTCATTTTACTCGCCCGGCTATCAACCCGGAGCCATTCACAGCCCCTTTGTTTACGGAACGGTGCCAGGCCGGGTTCCCCAGTCCAGCCCAGGACTATGTTGAAGCAGAACTGGACCTGAATGAGTTTTGTATCCAGCGACGCAGTTCAACCTATTTTGTCCACGCAATAGGTAACTCCATGACCGATATAGGATTACACTCGGGGGATTTACTCATTGTCGATAAGGCTGAACGGGCACGTCACGGCGACATTGTCATTGCCGAGGTGGATGGAGAATTTACAGTAAAACGTCTGCTTTTAACTCCCCGCCCTGGCCTGCAGCCCATGAATCCTTCTTACCCTACTCTCTGGCCAGACCCGGAACACCTTCAGATATTCGGTGTGGTGATGGCATTCGTGCACAAAACCCGGGGACATGACTGATGTTCGCCCTTGCTGACGTCAATTCATTCTATGCAAGCTGTGAAAAGGTATTCCGGCCCGATCTTCGCACTGTTCCGGTAGTGGTTCTCAGCAATAACGATGGTTGTGTAATTGCAAGGTCGAAGGAAGCCAAGCAGTTAGGTATAAAAATGGGGATTCCCTGGTTCCAGCTGAAGAATATGCAATTTAGTGAAAAAGTGTACGCGTTTTCAAGCAATTATGAGCTCTACGCGAGCATGAGCAATCGTGTTATGAGCCATCTGGAAGAACTGGCTGTCCGGGTGGAAGCCTACAGTATTGATGAAATGTTCCTGGATATTCGCGGCATCGATGCCTGTATGAGCTTCGAGGATTTCGGCCGTCAGCTGCGCGAACATGTCAGGAACGGTACCGGCCTGACCATTGGTGTCGGTATGGGGCCTACCAAAACGCTGGCGAAGAGCGCTCAGTGGGCCTCAAAGGAGTGGACGCAGTTCGGGGGCGTTCTGGCCCTGACTCCCGGAAACCCTAAGCGAACGGAAAAAGTACTCTCTCTGCAGCCGGTCGAAGAAGTCTGGGGAGTCGGGAACAGAATTGCCAAAAAGCTCAGCATCATGGGCATTAAATCTGCACTACAGCTCGCACGCTCCAATACAGCTTTTATCCGGAAAAATTTCAGCGTCGTCCTCGAGCGCACTGTTCGGGAACTTAACGGAGAGAGCTGTATCGCGCTTGAAGAAGCACCACCGGCTAAACAACAGATTGTCTGTAGCCGGTCCTTCGGTGAAAGGATCGTTACGCTTGAGGGCATGAGGCAGGCAATATGTCAGTACGCTGAGCGTGCAGCAGAAAAATTACGCGGAGAACGTCAATTCTGCAGTCACATCTCAGTCTTTGTTAAATCATCCCCGTTCGCCGTAAACGAGCCGTATTACAGCAACGTAGCCTGCGAAAAACTACTTACCCCTACTCAGGATACCCGTGACATCATTGCCGCATCCCAGAGAGCGCTGGAGCGTATCTGGCGTGACGGCGTGCGGTTTGCCAAAGCAGGTATCATGTTGAATGATTTCACTTCGTCAGGGGTAGCTCAACTGAATCTGTTCGATGAACAATCGCCCCGGCCACACAGTCAGGAGCTAATGGCTGTTCTGGACAGTATCAACCAGTCGCGACTCGGACAACTGTGGTTTGCCGGCAGAGGTACTGCTCCTGAATGGCAAATGAAACGAGGAATGCTTTCGCCAGCTTATACCACGCGCTGGAAGGAAATTCCGAAAGCCAGGATCGGTTAAGCCCTGAGAATGCAGGCAGTGCTCGCCGCAGCCGAGTGACCGGGCAAAGCACGCGAGTGAGCGAGGAAGCACCAGGGCGCTGAGCTATATTTTACCTCTTACGCTCTGAGTACAGTTGAAAGCAAAGCTATAGGTTTAAAATCATGGCGATTTCACTATGAAATTCTATCGGAAAACGATAGTAAAACATGATGTTACAGTTGAAATCGCCATGGCGAATTTAACTTGAAAAATGCTTTTTAAGGATTGATTCGATCGCATTATCTATATCGTTTTGAACCTCTTTAGACATACGGTTGAATTCATAGGTAAGGTTGCGACCTTTGATTTTCTTGCGCGCGAATTTATCCTTTTCATCAAAATCCCAAAGAGGTGTAACTACTGCTTTATCTTTCAAAGGTGGCGAAACTAAAGATAGAGAAGTTTTAGATATCAACTTGAGCACTGCGTTTTTTTGTTCATCCTCAGCAAAACTGTCATCAGCGATAATGCTGTCCAGCTGGCTGGCTATATTCTCTACCAACACTTGGTAAGAGATTTGTTTTTGGCTTAATGACAGATCAATATCAAGTAGCGCTTTATAGTCACTAAATGATAGCTCTGATTGGATTGGAAAAAGCGAAATCAACTCTTGTGGTACCGCCGCCGCCTGCATCGCTCTTGTTACTTTAGCTTGAGAGAGTCCTTCCTGTTCAGCGATCTGTTTCTGACTCAAACCTGTTTCTTTCATAGCCAAAAGTCTGAGACCTATTTCACGAAGGTTATGTTCTTTGGCAGTCTGAATATCTTTGGCAAGTTGTCTTGCTTCTTCGTACGTTAACGACTCCGTTGTCGTCATCACATCGAGTGGAGCATGCACAAATATCGCAGCAGCCCGCCTGCGAGAACCATCGAGTATTTCAATTTTTTCTCGTTCTGTTACCCCTATACATGGGAAGAACTGCTGTAACTTGATGGTCTTGATAATATCTTTAAGAGATTCTTTTGTAAGAGCAGCCTGATCTCTTCCATTTGTTTCTTGTTTAACAAATGTTTGAGTAGAAACATCCGAAGCTGGAACTGTCATAAAACTAAATTTTACTTTACGCCCGGTTTTGAGTGTAAATATTTGCGTTCTTCCTTCTGCTGCCGTTGGCTCAACTGACAGCTGGGTATTTAATTGCCTTCCTATAGTTTTTCTCGACATTATTTACCTCCGTTTGAACGAACAAACTCAATCCGATCGAAGACTGCTTTAGCAAAGTCCTCAGCTGCTAATTTCGCATTCTTGAGTGCATCACTGCTTCCATCATATGTGACCGGATTGGCTGATATAACAGTATCAAATGTCTCCCCACTTCGTTCAAAACCATCCAGCCTGGGTAGAACCGCATCCAGCATGTCAGCACCAAAAACTTCCTTTGCCTGACTTAAACAAATTTTATGGTCAGGTTTATTCAGTATTTTTGACATGTAACCTATGTTTCCGATAAGCCGACATTCATGCCCTTCGGCCTCAATGCTTCCAATTAGATCAGGAAGACTCGCAACGAATTTCAGTGAAGAATGAAAATCGATGGTGGCAGGGGGAAGCGGGGTGAGGAGGATGTCAGCCGCTCCAATGCCATTTTTAAGGAAAGCATCAAGATGGGGACCAGTATCAATAAAAATAAAATCGTAATCTTTTTCTAACTTATCGATGATATTTTCTCTGAGCACCGCATGTATGTTTTGACCTGGCAAATTATCGTTGCACAGTTCTTTCCACCGTTCAGCCAAAAAAGCATCATCAATTGAAGCCGGAATAATATCGACTCCTGGAATCGTGGTTGGAACGATAAATTCTGACATCAGTTCTTCACGGCTTACATTCTGAAGCATTGCCTGAGCAGCCGTCTCTTCAACCAGGCCAACTGAAGATTCATGGCGAAGTAACATTGTCAGAGAAGCCTGAGGATCAAAATCGAGTGCTAAGACTCTGATATCTTCATAGAGAAGATGCGGGTGAGCCCTGAATGCATGTGCAAGCGTGGCTGTAGAAACAGATTTAGACCCACCACCTTTAAGATTCGCAACAAAAATTGTGAAAGCTTTTGGATGACGATCTCTGTACTTTGGTACTCCACGGTGTCGATATAAATCGATGACGTTTTGTAACGTCATCGCATACTTGACGGTATTCCCAGATGGTTTTTTATTGAATTCATAGCCATCTGATTCCATTTCATTCACAGCGTATTCAACACTGCCTTTGCTTAGCTTGGGTAATTTATAGAGAGATGCTTTGCTGTATACCTGGTAAAATTCATTTTGTTTTAATTCCTGTTTTTCTTCACGAACGTGTTCACTCAATGAAGTCAACATTTTGTGTGCTCTTGATGCTACCTTCTTCAACTGATCTAAGTTTCGCATGATGTTTACCTGATGACGTTTTTTGTCATTTTGACCAAAAAGCTTCATGTTGCAAGATATTATTCATGAGATTTTGGTATTTAGCACATTTCTTTCGAGGTAGTGTTCAACGGGGCATGTCTTTGGTTTAAGCATGTGGGAAATACCCCAACTTGGAATGCAATTTAATTACTATGGGAAAGAGGCCAAGTTCTTGTAAGGGTTATTTGTGGGAAACACCCCAAGTAAACAAGTTGTGGTACAAAGTTCCGTCTATCCAGTCAACGAACAGTATCCTGTACTTCCAAGCAGATAATCAGCTCCGTTGACTAATTATGGGAAACTGTCCAACTTATAAGTCAAACATTTATACCGCTCGCCGCAGACAAATGACCGAGCAGAGCGAGCGAATGGTCGAGGAAGCGGAATATCCACGGAGTATCAAAATGCTCTTACGCACAAGTAGAAGACTGACTGGATCATGTAAAATATGGGGAATACCCCAAGTTCTCTTTTAGTTTGTTCACATATCCACAGGCTTATTTTTAAAGGCATTTTTATTCTTTTTCATTTTTTTATAATTTTTCTACTTTTTAGCATTGCTGCAAGCCTTGGTATTACAGGCCTCAGGAGGGGGATCTATGGGAACGGGGGCAAGTAACTATGGGAAAAGCACCGAGTTTATATGGGATTTACACCAAGTTTATATGGGGAACACCCCAAGTTATCATGGGAGATACCCCAAGTTACTATGGGAAACACCCCAAGTTTTTCACTCCATGTCACTCTGTGGATAACTCGTTGTTAAAACTTGTCGAATCACAACTATCATGCCATGATATGGGTACTTCAAATCTTACCCATACAGAAAATGACAACTTCAACTGCTATAACTGCTCAAGCAAAAAAAGCAGTAAACATCAGTCAATCCAATGAATTGACTGAGGCTGCTTATCATCTTCCGTTACAGGCAAAACGAGTTTTATGGTTATGCCTTATGCAATGCTATTTCAACAAGGAGAACCCTGAAGAGGAGTCTCCAGTCTTCACTATTACTGTTGCCGATTATCAAAAGTATTTTAAAGTCGGTGTTGATACGGCATCTGGCGATGTTAAAAAGGGAGTGAATCTTCTCGCGGAAAGCAACGTAACTTTTTATCCAAAAGAAGGGGAATTTGAAGAGCTTAAACGTCCCTGGCTTGCGGAAGCGGGTCTAAAACGGGGTAGGGGAAAATGGCAAATCGAATTCAACTATAAAGTCATGCCATATCTTATGGGGCTAACCAGCCAATTTACAACCTATTCCCTGTATGATTGCGGCAAGCTTAAGAGCGTTAAGGTAATTCGTTTATACGAAAGCCTTTGCCAGTATCGTCAGTCTGGAATATGGATAACTACACCAGAATGGCTTTCTGAAAGGTTCATGTTACCAGCTTCGCAAAGGACAAATATGGCGGAGATGAAACGAACTTTTCTTAATCCGGCGCTTAAGAATATTAACGAAAGTACTCCCCTTAAGGCATCAATGTCTCAGGATGACAACGGGAAGCTGATTTTTACAATCTTGGATAAATCGGCCTGAACTTGGGGTATTTCCCATCAGGGCATCGAGAAAGAGAAGTAAAGTTGGGGTGTTTCCCATAAACACTCATCTGTCGTTAAGGTGATTCAACACCCCAAAAATATGCCGACTAAACGGTTTGGCACTGTGTGTCGGAGGGTCGGTCTGTAGTTTTCCCAGCGTCCTCATTCCCTTATGCTGTTCAGCTTTACGAAGACAGTACTCTTCATCCGTATATCCCATAGTCTCGATCACTACCTGATGGATGCTTCCAGTAAGGTCCCGGGCGGTGACAATAAAGTCAGGTAGTACAAACCCTTTTTCACCTTCAAGATCCACCTCGATATCAAAAAGAGGCTTTACCAGGCTTAACGCCGGCGCATCCGATTTTTTTGACAGCCATTCAGCCGCTTCGGAGAGGCTTTCAAGCGTGCCGCGTTCCAGGCCACTGTCAACTGGCACCGGGCATCCGCGCCTGAACAGGGCATGCGCATAACCTTCGCTGCAGATCACAGAGCCATCCATACCTCTGCGAAATGCCAGGATCACCCAATAGGGTGGCCGGGCACCATCCTGTGCTTCGCCGTTAATACTCAACCCTCGCTCAGGGCGGAAAACCAGCTCACCGTCCGGCCATATGAACGAGACTTCGTCCCGGGAGACCTTTGTGGATGTAAAAATCTGAAAGAACATCCGCGTTTTATTGGCGGGCCAGTGTGCATCCGGACGTTCAAGCGTCTTCATCAGTTGTTCCCTGCCGTTTTCGCTAATACCGGGAGAAAATCTTACGATCTCTGACAGCAGACGCCCCCGAATAAATTCATTTTGTTCCGTAACGTTCCTGAGCATGTTTACGGATTCCGAGACACTCCGGGACGGAATCGGAAACAGAGAGTCAATACGGTTAAGGCCTGCGTCCTCAATAAGAGTTAGCAGCAGCCGCGCTATACGCGGACGGCGGGTACGGCGGGTGCGATCGTCTTCCGGTTTGGTGGGACGTCCCGGAGCTTTAATGGTGGTACCGGCATCATCCGGAGGCAGGAAATCTCGGTAGCTTATTCGCCTGCTTCCTGCCGTTTTTCGTGTGCCGACCCGAGTTGCTCCTTCATCACCGCAGAAAGGGCGGTACATACGGCAAGACATATCATGTTCGTGACTGAATCCTGCCAAGAAGAGAGTGCCAGTATCCTTCATCAGGTTAGCGCTGTTCCGGGCTGGGTGTTCACCATGTACGCAGTCACATTCAAGCCAGGCCTCTTTTTGCCGCATTTCCTGAAGTACCGAACTGGCGAGTGTCAGTTCGCCAGTAGTTAGCGGCGCGCGAGCGCTGTAGTAAGCCTTGACGGCGTCTTCCTCATCGGGACGCAGCCAACGAATTGATCCGCCGGTTGGATTTTTCTTACGAACTAGCTGCATGGCCATGGATATGTCCTCAGAATGTTAGTTACGGGGTTTGTCCTGTGAGTGTTGTCGGAGCAGGGAAACGGCATCACTTTCGGGCATAGAGAACTGGACGCGATGGCGGGCGGCGACATCAAGCGCAAACACCTTCGTGTAGACTTCCGTTGAGCTGATTGACTTGTGGCCCATCAGGCTCTGCAGCACCTTGAGTGGAATACCGGCGTACAGCATGTGCATGGCGTAGGAGTGACGAAACGTGTGCAGGGTCACCGGTACCGAGAACGACACCCCGTCAGCCGCAGCGGCGTCAGTGGCTTCATTCAGCCACGTCCTCGCCGTCCGGTCGGTAATGTTCCAGAGGCGCGCCTTTTCGGTCCGGCCGGTGCGTTTGTTTTTGCGCTCGAGCGGAATTTTCAGGGTGGCCACCATCATCTCCAGCTGGCGGACATAGAGGTTATCTGACAGCGGGACCAGACGGTGGGGCGTGGCACCGGCGGGCGTACGGCCGGCACTGCGGGCCGCTTTTTCTTCACGTTGTTTGAGGGTGGCCAACTGCACAAACGGATACGGTGATACCAGCGAAAAATCCCCCCGCGTCAGGGCCAGCGCTTCGTTGATACGTGCGCCGGTGTTCCACAGGGTGGCCAGTAACATCCTGCGGTGCAGATCCGGGACATAGTGGAGCAG
>OGST01000598.1_pt1 | contig 16577 bp, 11 predicted proteins | sample 1574021 | NCBI WGS metagenome assembly OGST01 (sample SAMN03295847, study PRJEB24534) | human gut metagenome | isolation source: fecal sample 7 from infant 6 | host: Homo sapiens | place: USA: Pittsburgh, PA | collected 2014-07 | reverse complement strand
ATATTCTACAGTTTATTTTAATATATTTATATGAATAAAATAATAAACTTTAATTAAATACTTAATAAATTATTTCATATTTTTTTACCAAATAAATATAAAATAATTAAAGCCTATAATATTATGATAACTTTAATATTATAAGCTTTTTAACTAATTTTATTTCTAATGTTTTCAATGCTCTATTGTTTTAATATAGAACATACTACACAGTAACTTTAGTTCTAATTCGAGATGTTTCTCCATCATAATCAAAAGCTTCTATAGTTACATTTACAGGTGAAGTTGTTTTAACAGGTAATTCAGATAATCTTATTTCAAAACTTGTATCGTCTTTTCCCACTGTTCCTATCCAATATCCATTTACAAAGATATTATATCCTAATAAATCTACATCATCATTTTTTCTCCATGAAACCTTTAATAATCCACCCTCTTTAACAGCTCTTAAGTCTCTTACTTGCCTTGGCTGCATAAGTAAATCTAGATTATCAGGTCCCCAATTCGCATCAACAGGATTTCCTACTCCATTAACAACTTGACCTTCACTAAATTGCCATATTCTCCATCTTGTCCAACCGCCTAAATTTGGAGGATATGGTGGATTTACTGGAACATTTGTGTACATAGCTATCCATAAAGGCATATTTTTGAGTGGCTGTGTTCCATTAGGTAATTTAAAATCATTATACAGTTCTATAAAGAAAGCTCCTGTATATAGCATTAATCTTCTTCTAGTTTTTCTCTCGAACCTCTTCCTAAATCTATCTACCCAATCAATTAATGCTTTTGTGCTTATTTTGTTATCTATTGGTGCTTCAACGTCTACTACTGGAAATAAGTCTCCGTAATCTTTTTCTCCAAAACCTTCCTGTAATATGTCTATGAACTCGTCACATTGAGAATCTGCAGTAGTCAAATCATATGAAGGTAAAGCATAATGATATGCTCCTACTGGTATTCCATAATCTCTAGCTGCTTTAGCAAATTCTAGGAATTTCCTATCAACTCTAAATCTTCCTGATCCTGAACCAGATGCTCTTAGATACAAAAAATCTATTGTTCTTGCTAGAGTTTGAAAATTAACATCTTGTGTGTATTCATTTATGTCTATTCCAAATCTACTATTAGGATTTTTATTTTGCATTTTTCCTCCAAGAAAAATATTCTCTATATTAGTTTATTACAATTTTTCTTAAAGGTTACTTGTATTTATTATCTAATTATTTTTAACTTTATAAAGAAACTTACATCATTACCATCACATTCAGCCCATATACTTCCGTTATGAAGTTCTATTATATTTTTAGATATAGCAAGACCTAGACCACTTCCTTTAGTATTAGAATTTCTAGCCTCATCTACTCTGTAAAATCTATCAAATAATCTTTCTACTTTTTCTTGTGGTATATTTTCTCCTCTATTTTTTATAACAATATTTACAAATCCGTTATTTTCATATGAAGATACAATTACATTTCCAGGCTTAAATGAATACTTAATTGCATTCGAAAATAAATTTTCAAATACCCTAACCATTTTCCCTGCATCTATTTCTACCATACATTTTTCATCTACAAACTTTTTAACTACTTCTATTTCATTTTCTTCAAATACAGGAATATACTCCTCTATTATTTGAGATAAAAATTCAACTATATTTACTTTAGTTCTTTCTAAAGCTATTCCTTTATTATTAAGTTTTGTATATTCAAATAGATCTTCTATTAATTCCTTAAGTTGATTTGATTTATTAAAAGCTATATTCAAATACTCCTTCATCATATTCTCATCTTCATATTTTCCCTCTTTAATAAGTCCTATATATCCCATTACAGATGTTAAAGGAGTTCTTAGATCGTGTGAAACATTTGTTATAAGCTCACTTTTAGTCTTTTCAGCTCTTCTTTCACCCTCAATTCTACTCTCTATTTCAGATGCCATATTATTTATATTTTCAGCCAACTTCTTTATTTCATCTTTTCCCTTTTCTTCTATCCTATATGATAAATCTCCATTTGATATAATTCTTACCCCTGAGGCTATTTCTTCTATATACTTCATTTTCTTATTCGTTACTATAATAAATATAGATATAAACATAATAACAGCTAATACAAGTGCTAAAAATGAATTTTCATCTACATAATAGTCATATGATATATACGGAACAGGTATCTTTGAATATATAAGATAAGCCCTATCAGCTCCTATATTTACTGGATAAAGAAAAACTCGTTCACTTCCGTCTTCTGCTACAGAATTACTTTTATCTATTATTGCATATATGTCTAATTTTTCTTGAAATTCACCATTAACCTTAAATAATATTTTGCCATCTAAATCCGTCAAATAAATTTTAGCTTTTCCATCATTATATCTATTTAACACTTCTTTTATTTGTTCTTCTTCTTTAATGCTTTCTATTTCATATCCATATTCTCCACTTAATTCCTTTGCAATAGAATTAGCCTGTGACTGAACTTCTCCAGTATTATATTCAAGATTTGTTATTGTTTTATTTTTAGATAAAACATTATTAGCAAATCCATAAAACATAAAAGCTGCTAAAAAACATATAGCAAAAACAAGCATTAATTCAAACCTTATACTTTTTTCTATTCTCCTATAGATCCACTCTAAAATTTCTCTAATTTTAACTCCTAATCTTGAATTATAAAGTTTATAAAAAATCTTTAAAATTAAGTTTCTTATTCCCTTTATAAGCCCAACTCTTTCCTTTTTAACTTTCTCCTTTTTCTTTTTACCTATCAATTTTATAGCCTACCCCCCATACAGTCTTTATGAACTTTGGCTTTCTTGGATCCTCTTCTATCTTTTCTCTTACCTTCCTTATGTGCACCATAACTGTATTATCAGACTGCATAAACTCTTGCTTCCAAACGCTGTTATATATATTTTCAATACTAAACACTTTCCCTCTATTTTCACCAAGCAAGACCAATATATCAAATTCTGTTGGAGTAAGCTTTATTTCCTCTCCATCTTTAAAAACTTCATGAGTTTCTAGATTTATACTTATTTCATCAATTTCTAATACATTATCTTGCTTAACTACTAATTCTTCCTTTGCTAATGTATTATTAAACCTCTTATATCTTCTAAGTTGTGATTTTACCCTAGCCACTAATTCTAATGGATTAAATGGTTTTGTTAGATAATCATCTGCTCCAGTATTTAACCCCAATATCTTATCCATATCCTCAGACTTTGCAGATAACATTATTATAGGCATTTCTCTCTCTTCTCTTATTTTCAAACAAGCTTCAATGCCATTTACCTTAGGCATCATTATATCTAAAATTATTAAATCCACATCATTGCTTGAAAGTATGTTTAATGCTTCCTCACCATTTTCTGCCTTTATTGTATCGTATCCTTCACCCTTTAAATATATATCAATTAAATCTCTAATTTCCTTTTCATCATCAACTATTAATATTCTTTCTTTACTCAAAAAAATCCACTCCTCTCTACTTCTAAAATTAGTTTACCACAAAAGAAGAATTCTTTTAATTTATACTCTCACTGTTTATCTACATTGTAATTAAAATATCTTAATTTTAAACTTTATAATTTCTTAAAAAAACCTTAATATATCAGTATCTATTAAAAACAGTTTAGAAAGATTATTTATATACTTTCATGTACATAAATAAATTAACAAATTAACAAATTAACAAATTAATAAATGAATTTATCTATTAAAAAATATATAATGTTAATTTTTATAAAACCAACCTAGATATTTTAAAAATTAATACCTATTATTTCTAAACCCTATTTATTATTAGTCCATTATGATTTCATAATTATACATCCGACTACTCATATATAGTTTTTATCACTATAGCAATCTGTTTTAAAAAATTGTTGTTTTTGATAACCCAATTTTAAAGACATCATATTTTTTTGATTAAAGTTTAAATTTTATGTTAAAAATTTAAATAAATAAATTATATATACATTTATTTGCAAATCTAGTACAAATAACTTTTTATTTAAAGAAATATAGTGTAGATAATTAAACCATATTTATAGTAATTTAAATAATACTTTCATATAGAAAAACAACTAAGAGTACAAAATAAATAGTTGTAATAAAAGTAGTTGAGATAGTAAACACTATGGTTATAAAAGAAATAACTATAGGAGTGAAGAAGAGTATGGAAGTAGTAAAGGTTAAAACTTATGAAGGCAAGGAAAGGTACTATCTTGCAGATAGTGACGGATTACCTGTTGAAGCAGTATTGAAATTTATTAGATTTAAGGATAATACAAACTACTCAAGAAACACTTTAAGAATGTACTGTCAGCATTTAAAGTTATACTTTGAATATTTAGAGCAACGAGAAATTGATTTTCAAGATGTAACAATAGATGATTTAGCCTTATTTGTTAACTGGCTACAAAATCCTTATGAAAGTTTAAATGTTATACCAGTACATCCTACTGATACAGTAAGAAGCCCAAGAACAATAAATATTGTTGTAAATACAGTATTAACTTTCTATGACTATATTTTAAGACATGAGGAATATAGCAATAATATATCAGATAGACTTAAAAAATTTGTATCTACGCCAAGCAGAAATTTTAAAGGATTCTTGTATGGAATAGCATATGATAAAAAGAAATCTACAAGTAATATATTAAAGCTTAAAGTTCCTAAGTCAAAACCTAAAATTTTAACTAAGGATGAAATTACGATACTTATAAAGACTTGTAATAATTTAAGGGATAAGTTTTTATTAACATTACTATATGAAACTGGCATACGCATCGGCGAAGCCTTGTCGCTATGGATAGAAGATTTTGATGTTAGCGAAATGATTATAGACCTTAAAGATAGAGGACAGCTTGAAAACAATGCTGAAATAAAAACTGTATCAAGTCCAAGAAGAATAGATATATCACAAAATCTTGCAGATATGTTTATGGAATATATAGCAGAATATCATACCGATGATGTGGAAACTAATCATATTTTTATTAGAATCAGTGGTAATAACAAAAATAAAGCTATGAACTATATTGATGTTGATAATTTGTTTAGAACATTAAAAAGGAAAACAAGTATATATGTTACGCCACATATGTTTAGACATAGTTCATTAACGGTTCTTAGAATGGCTGGATGGCAACCAGAACTATTAAGAATAAGAGCTGGTCATAAAAATATCTATACAACAATGAATACTTATATACATCCTTCGGATGAAGAAATATCGAGAGAGTTTTATAAAACTCAACCTAATTTAAATTTAGATATTTATAACGAAGGAGAATAAGCATGAGTAATTTACAAAAGATAGATAAACAACAAAGTAAATATGATGAGATAATTGAATATCTTAAACAAGATAATGAATATTGGTTAGATAACGATAAATGGGATATTAGCAAATATTTTAACGACGACAAACCTATTAAAATAGGAACTGCAATGTATAGGACTATGGATTTTTCATTTTTTGAAAATGAAAGAGTTAAAAATGAAATGAAGTTTTTCTTTATTTATAGTATTAAAGAAAAATATTTTAGTTTAAAAAGTTTTATTCAACAAAGAAAAAACATAAAGAATCTGAGTGTAACTTTGAAAAATATTGATACTGTAGATGGGTTATCTAAAGATACTATAATCTTAAAGTGGAGGAACTTATTTTTTGATAAAAAGAAAATACAGGATAATAGAGCTGAATTTATAATTAATACTTTTGTAGATTTTATTAAAGATTTCTATGATGATAGAGAAGAAACTGAAAAAGATATATGGTATTCAAAGAATATTAAAGGTGCTAAAATACCTGCAAGTGGAGCTAATAATGCGATAAATAATCAACTTAATTTTAGCTATATTCCTGATTATTATAGAGATACAGTTAAAAGATATTTTAAGACAATTATAACTAAAAAGAGTTGGAATCATTGTTATCAGATATTAAACAGTTTAAATTATTTCTTTGATAGGTTTTATTCAAATGGATATACAGATGGCTTTATAGAAAATCTATCAAGAAAGAATTTTGAAAATTATTTATATTGGTTGGGAAATGACTACAAAGATAAAAACCCAACTTATAGAAGTAAATTTGTATCTTATGTAAGAACATTTTTAGAATATATTCAAATGGCTCAATATGATAAAGCACCTAAAAAAGAGGTGTCATTTTTAATATTTCAAGATGATATTCCTAAAAGAGAATTAAATAAAGACGAAGTTAAAAAAGCAAAGTTTGTTCCAGAGCCTATCTTAAAACAATTAGATAACAATATTACGGATTTAGATAGACCACAGTTTATACCTATTTATATTTTACTTCGTGAAACGGGATGGCGTGGAACTGACATATTAAATCTTAGATATGATAATTGTTTAGAACAGATATGGAATAGTAAAGAACAAACTTATAACTATTATCTTTGTGGTGAAATAACTAAAACAGGTATAGCGGAACTTAAAATACCTATAAGAGATAAAGTTGCTGAAATGGTTCAAAAAGCTATTGATAAAGCTAAATCATCAAGCAACGAAGAAAATAATCCTAAGAAGTATTTATTCGATACTTATGAAGGTAAACTTAAGGGAAAGCCGTTGGCGAAGCACTCTTTACTACTAACTATTAAAAGGTTAATAGTTCAAAAAGATATCAAAGGTGCTAACGGTGAGTTGCATCATTTTAGGCTTCACTCTTTAAGGCATACAAGAGCAAAGGAATATGTAGAGCAAGGCATGGGTATAAGTGTTATACAACAGATTTTAGGTCATCAAAGTTTACAAATGACAGTTCATTATGCAACTGTCAGCGAAAATATTCTTTATGAGAAATGGAAGAATACAGAAGATTTAGAGTTATTTAAGGTTAATGCCGAAACTAACGAATTAACAGCTATAGATGCAACAACTGATGTTGGAGAAAACTTTGTTAGATATGAATATGTTAAAAAGAATTTAGATGCTGTTAGAGTTCCTTTTGGAGTATGTTTTAAGCCGTCTAAGTTACCTTGTAAGCAACAGATGAATCATTGCTTAACTTGTGCAAGTTTCTGTACTACAACGGAAAATATTCCTGAATATGAGGAAGAAATAGAAAAAGTTAAATATCAAATTGAGATTAGTAATAGATGTGGTAGAGAACTTTGGGCTGAAAAGAATAGTCAATATTTAAGTGTATTGGAAGAAACTTTACAGAAGATAAAGGAACAAAAGTTAGTTCATAAAAACGGTAAGTCAAGGGAGGAATCATAATGGCAGGAAGCACTAAAGGACTGAAAGAATATGCAAAACATAAAAGTGAAATTACTTTAGATAAAGTAGATAAAGCTATTAGGGAACTTTCGTTGACGGAGCAAAAGATTAACTTTAATAGTGTTTCACAGTTAAGTGGAGTATCTAAGACTTATCTTTATAACAATGAGGAAGTTAAAAGTAGAATCGAGGAGCTTCGTCAGAAGCAACTAAGTAAAACTATGAATCAAAGAGCAAAGTATGATAAAACTTCCAAATCAAAGGATATTATTATATTAGCTAAAGATAAAAAAATAAAAGAATTAGACCAAGAAAATAGAAAGCTTAAAGAACAATTAGAAGTTCTTAGAGGTAAATTATATGAGAAAATGTAGACTACATTGTTTATATGTAGTCTATGTATAAAATAAATAAATTAAGTCAGTGTAGAAGCAGGTACACGAGATATAAAAAGGAGATAGCAATATGGAAATGCCATCAACACTATATAGTTATGGTTATGGTAATAACAGTAATATTAATAATAATTATTACTGTGATGAAATTAATAATGAGATTAATAATAAATTTAAGCAAGTAGAATTGTATCTTAATGAACTATCCATAATTGATATTCTGAAAGATAAAAAGATAAATGCATGTCCTAATTGTAATTCTAATAATTTCATAAAGTATGGAAAATATAGAGGGCTACAGAGATTTAAATGTCTCAATAAAGATTGTTGTAAAACCTTTTCTCAAAAAACAAACTCCATATTTAGTAACTCAAAAAAGCCATTGGAGCTTTGGTTAAAATATTTAATTCTTATGAATAATAAATTCTCTTTAAGAAAGTGCTCATCTGTTTTAGGAATTAATTTGGCTACTTCTTTTTATTGGAGGCATAAATTCTTAGTCACTCAAATATCAAATAACTATAATGTATTAAAAAATTATATAGAAGTAAGTAAAATAATTATTAAAGAAAATTTTAAAGGGGATAAAAAAGCTAGATATTATAATAAAGAAAATATTTTTATAGCTTGTGCAATGGATAGTAACAAATCACTTATTTCAAAAGCAATCAGTAGAAGATCCATATCTTTAGTAGCTATTAACAAAAATTTTTCTCAAAATATCGATAAATCTTCAATTATATCTGCTTATAATGATAGGTACTTTGATATTTACGCAAAAAATCATAATAATACTATTTTCCCACTATCTTCACAAGTTATTTCAAAAGTAATTAATCAGTTAGATTCTAATAATCTAACGAATTCAAACATTTTATCATTAAAAAATATAAATGAAACATTACCTTCTAATAGCATCTTTATACATAAATTTTCTTTAAATATAAAAAGATGGTTAGTAAGGTTTAAAGGTGTTGCAACTAAGTATTTAGAAAACTATTTAAACTGGCATATTCTTGATTTCAAAAACGATTATAAAATTCATTCATTAAATCAGCTTTTACTATTTAAAAGTTTATCCTTAAAATCAACTTATATAAAAATAAAGAACTTTCCTAACTACAAATTAATCTATCAATATACCTCAAACGATAACTATTAATTTTTCCTCTTACATTATAATTATCTTCTTTAAATATTTAATTAGAGCATTTATTGAGGCTGTTTGTTTTTATGTAAAATAATTGTATATCAATACATTAATTCAGGATAATTCCTTGATTTGATAAAAGGACTCTAATAATAAATAATAAACTTTTTTTCAAAATAATTATTAACTATTATTTTATAAATTTAAATAATAGTCTAGTAAAAACTATATAATTATTTTAACAACAATTTTCTAAAACACATTCATATAGTTTATTTAACTATTAATATCTCTGTATTGATGATAAAATATTTCTAATTAAATCAAAATAAAAGAAATACCTCATTTAATCTTTAAATAATGAAGTATTTCCGTTTATTATTCTATTTATTATTTTTTAATATCTTTACATGATATTTATAGAAAGTTTTTAATAATATTTATAAGAAATCTTCATTTTACAAATTATCAATTATAAATACTTATAATCCTGTATTTATTTTCACCAGTTTTTTCTATGTCAACCATATTAACTTTTTCTTTTATCCAATCTCCATCTATAACTCCAGTTCCTGCAATCCATCCCTTACCTTCTTTTGCTAGTTTTATATCATACGATATAATGACAGTAAATATATTTTTTCCTTCTTCAGATAAAATCACGTCATATACTTTACTATCTGCTACCGTTATTTCTGCTTTTTTTCCTAAATCATTATTTAAATTAAATAACCAATTAGTTGTATGAATTTTTATATATTCTTCAAAAAGTTTCTTACCGATTAGAGTTTTATCATCTGTATCTATTTCTATTTCAGGATAGACTTTACCTGCATCAATATATCCATTTTTTATTTTAACAACTCTTATAAATTCATCTCTTGGTATTTTAGTTTTTATAATTTTATCTTCAATTATTTTATCATCCCAATTTACATATAAACTTTCATCATCAAACCTTCTCATTCTATAAAGTAAATCATCTCTTTTAATTGGAACTTCACATATATTTTTGTATTGCTTAATAAATCTAGTATCTATTTTATAAGATTCATTTCCAATAATCACTTCATTAGGTTCTTTTAGATTTAGCCATTGTGACGGATATCTAAGAAATAAATCCTGTTCTGATATTACTATTTGATCTTTTGGCTGTTTCTTTAAAGCTTCACCTAAGCTTAATGTTAATTCATCTTTTACTTCATTTGAATCTCCATTGTATAAAAAAATAACATTATCACTTAAATATACATTTTTACTTGAAGTAAGCTGTTCTATATCTATAACTATATTTTCATCAGAATAATTTACTTCATAATAGTCATCATCATTAAATAGGCTTATTTCACTTAATGCTGCTTTTTCATCACTGTATTCATAAATTGTGGCATTATCCCCATTTATCTTTATATTATATAACTCCGCACTGTATCCAACATCTTTAGTTTCAGAAAATTCTTTACTTATTTCTTCTATCTTTATTCCATTACTAATTAATTTCTTAATTATATAATTATAGCTTATACCCTCTTCTGCCTTTTCATATTTTAAAGCTTCAAGAATTTTATTAATTTCATTATCTCCTTTGCTTGTAAATATAGGAGATAACCAATAGGCAACTAATTTATCTTCACATATAATTCCTACCACTTCTTGAAGTCCATCTACTATATCTAAAGAAAAGGAGTATGCTTCTGCTGGCTTTCCAAGGTAAGGTGTCAAATCATATCCATTTTCTTTTGATTTATTAAAACCATCGTATAATACACTTGATGTATCAATATTTCTTGGTAATGATATAAGTCCTCCAAAGCTGCTATTTATTACAATTTTATAATTATCTAAATTTATTTTATCCACAAACTCTTGATATCCTTTTTGATTTGAATTTTTATTTTCTTCATTTTCCTTCTTAGTATCTTTTAAATCTTGTTCTTCATATTTTAATGAATTGTATAGTCTTCTTAATTTTTTCATTTCATCTTTACTTACTTTATACTCAATTCCATTTACATTTATATATTCACCTATAAAGCTAATATCATATTTTTCTTTTCCTGAAATTGATATAGCAACTTCCCATCCTTTATAAAGTTCTTGTTTTTTATCTTTAACCTTTATTGAATTTAAATATTTTACTATTTTATCGATATCTTCTTTTTGGGATATTACTTTTTGCTTAGGTAGCGAAGGCATTACTTTAATATTAATACTTGTTACTTTATTTTTATCTATTTCATATATATAATTGCTACTGATATTACTCGTTAATCCTACTACTCCTAAAGCTATGATAATAACGCCTCCAACAAGAACAGTTTTGAAACCAAACTTCTTATTTTTAGATATACTTTCTATTCTTTCTTTTAACTTTTTCTTGTCTGTAATCATTGATGTTGTCCCAGGCTCATAGCTTTTAATATTCACATATTGAAGTACATTTATGATCGCATTACCATAATCCCTATTCTCATTATTATTTAGTTTTGATAAAACCATTTCATCGCATGCTTCTTCACAATCACTTCTCATAATGTTTAATCCTAAATATATTATAGGATTAAACCAATGTATAGCTTTTATAAAAGAACTTAACCATGCTATAAATACATCTTTTCTCTTATAATGGCATAATTCATGTAATATTATATATTTCTTTTCCCTTTCATTCATATTACTAGCTAATTTAAGTGGAATTAGTATTTTAGGATGTAGTATTCCACAAAGACATGGACTTCCTATTTCATTAGATATTCTTATCTTTACTTTATTATTTATAGATAGAAGTTTTATCTCTTCTTCTATTGATATATTTAGATCATAGTTGTTATATTTTTTATATTCTCTTAAAAGATTCATCTGAAGTTTTATATATGAAGTGATTATTTTAATTAAAATTATTGAAAAAGTACTGAGCCAAATAGCAAATAAAATTTGCTTAAATTGAAAATTATTTTTACCAATTTCGGTTATACTATTATTCAAATTTTTACTTACTGTATCTCCATCTTTATTATTTTCGTAATTTGTTTTATCATTTATTTCTAAGGAATTTAAATTAGACATAATTGAAATGTCGCTTATAGGCTTGTTATTAATTTGGTTTTGAATGTTTTTTCCTTCTAATGTTAGAGACTCTTCTGTATTAATGTCCACAAAATTATATATACTAAACTTGCTTTCAGGACTAAATGGAATTAACAGCTTTACTATTAAAATAAACCATAAATAATATATTATTGATTTTTTCATATGATTCTTTATTAGTAGTCTTAATGCTAAAATTAAAACTACTAATAAGCTTCCAACTAAAGATGTCTCTAAAATATAATTAACTATTTTAAGATAATCCATTATTTTTCCTCCGATATAAATTTTTCATCTAATAGGCTTCTTAGATCATTTATATCTTCCTTAGTTAGGTTATCTGACTTTACAAAGTTTAGTATCATTTCATTTAGTGATCCATTAAATACTTTCTTTATAAAGGAATTGCTTTCCTCTTTAATACACTCTTCTTCTGATACAAGAGGAAAATAGAAATATTCCTTTCCAAGTTTTTTAAAACTTATAGCATCTTTATTTAATAATCTACTTATAAGACTTTTTACAGTTGTGCTTTTCCAAGGCTGCTTTCCTTTAAGCTCTTCAATAATTTCACTTGATGTTGCTTCTCCTAAAGCCCATATTATTTTCATAACTTCCCATTCTGCATCAGATATTTTAGGTAACTTCCCCATAAATCTCTCCCCCATCTTTAATTACATATGTAATTCATAATCTAAGTTTACAAATGTAATCCTTAACTGTCAATATACACATGTAAATATTTTCTTAACATTATTTTATATTTGTTATTATTATTGTTATTGTTATTGTTATATAAATTTTAGTATTATTTAAAGTTTTGTAAATATATAAAAAATGAAGAAGCACCAACTAAGATTAATTTTTCTTAGTTAGTACTTCTTTAAACTCAAAATAATAATAAATCTAAAGCATTCCAAAAGCTAATACTAAAGCACCAAATACTATTGATACCATAGACATAAGCTTAATTAATATATTTATTGATGGTCCTGTAGTATCTTTAAATGGGTCACCCACCGTATCTCCTACTACAGCAGCTTTATGGCACTCTGACCCTTTACCACCTAATACTCCTGATTCTATATATTTTTTAGCATTATCCCATGCTCCGCCTGAATTTGACATCATAATTGCAACTGCAAAACCAGTAACTGTAGAACCTGCTAGTAATCCTGCAACACCATTTGGTCCTAATAACAATCCAACTACAAGAGGTGTTAAAATTGCTATTATAGCTATTGTAACAAGTTCTTTTTGAGCTGATTTTGTGCAGATATCAACACAAGATGCATAGTCTGGTTCTGATTTTCCTTCCATAAGCCCAGGTATTTCTTTAAATTGTCTTCTTACTTCTACAACTATTTTAGAAGCAGCTCGTCCAACCGCATCCATTGTCTTTGAAGAAAATAAAAATGTAACCATTCCTCCGATAAATAAGCCTATAAGCACTTGAGGATTTAATATAGACAAATTAAATTCAAATTCATAAGCTCCACTTTTCACCATATTTTCAATAGAATCCTTATATGCTGCTATAAATGCAAGAGCAGTAAGTGCTGCTGATCCTATAGCAAATCCTTTTCCTGTTGCTGCTGTCGTATTTCCTAGTGAATCTAATGCATCTGTCCTTCTTCTAACCTCTGGATCTTGATTTGACATTTCAGCTATTCCTCCTGCATTATCTGCAATTGGACCATAAGCATCAGTTGCTAGTGTTATTCCTAAAGTTGATAACATACCCACTGCTGAAATAGCTATCCCATATAATCCCAAGTTGAAATCATTTGATCCACCCGATAATTTGAAACTTATTAAAACTGATAAAGAAACTATTATAACTGGAATTGCGGTTGATACCATTCCTAATGATAAACCGCCTATTATAGTAGTTGCAGGTCCGGTTTTAGTCATATCAGCTAATTTTTTTGTTGGATTATAATTATCTGAAGTATAATATTCTGTGAAAAATCCTATTAGTATTCCAGCTGTAAGACCTGACAATATACTAAAATAAATTCCTATATTCTCAATTCCTATTACAGTTTTAACTATGAAGAATGAACCTATAGCTACAATAATTGATGATATATATACCCCTCTCCTTAATGCTTTTAAAAGATTTTTTTGAGTTGCATCTTCTTTAGTCTTAACAAAGAATGTAGAAAAAATAGATGCTACTACTCCTAAAGTTGCAACTAATAGAGGAACTGCCACCCCCTTCGTAGATAAACCTGCTGCTACTGCTAAAGCGCAAGATGAAACTAATGAACCTACATAAGATTCATACAAATCTGCTCCCATACCAGCAACATCCCCAACATTGTCACCTACATTATCTGCTATTACTGCTGGATTTCTTGGATCATCTTCTGGAATCCCTATTTCAACCTTTCCAACTAAATCTGCTCCAACATCAGCTGCTTTAGTAAAGATTCCTCCACCAACTCTTGCAAACAATGCCATAGAAGATGCCCCAATACCAAATGTTAGTATATTTGTTGTAATTTTAACTACACGTTCTGCTTCAATCAAATCTCTATAATACCAATCTAAGAAGGAATACCCAAGTCCTATATAAAGTAATCCTAAAGAAACAACCACTATACCAATTACAGAGCCACTTTTAAAAGAAACCTTCAATGCTCCATTTAAGCTCTTTTTAGCTGCAGTAGTTGTCCTTGCATTTGCATTTGTTGCAACCTTCATTCCAATAAACCCACTAAGTCCTGATAAAAATCCTCCAATTACAAAAGAGAAAGGTACAAATATTGATACAAAATCAAAGAAGCTTAATACTAAAAAGATAATAAACATTAAAGCAAAAAATATTGCTACTCCTTTATATTGTCTTGCCAGATATGCATTTGCTCCCTTCCTAATCTTAATTGAAATACTTTTTACCTTTTCATCGCCTTCATCTTCTTTTAATATTGAGTATGCTTGATAAGCTGCAAAGATTAAACCCAAGACAGAACCAAGTAAAACTAAGAAAATGAAATTCATTATAATTCCTCCTATTATATTAATATAAATATATTAGCTTCACTTTATTATACGTTTCAAACTTTAGGAAAATACTCTAATCTAATAGAAATTTAATATAAAGTATTGAACAATTAATTGATGTCTTTATTTAAGAATTTAAATTATGATGTTGTAGTATGTAAAAATTGCAAATCAAAATATAAAGTAAATGTAATATCTAGAATTATATTTGGAGTACTTTTAGTCACTATACCCTTTTTAGCTAATTACTAGATATATCAGTAATAATTGCTTATAGGTTAAAATAGAGCTCAATAAAAAATAGGTATGATTTTCTCCTTCAAAATCATACCTATCTACTATCATTCTATTTCTTTAATGAATGCTCTATTATCATATCTATAAACTCAGAATAGCTTATTCCTTTTTCTCCTGCACTTTGAGGGAAAAGACTAGTTGCTGTCATACCTGGTAAAGTATTAACTTCTAATACATATGGAACTCCTTCTTCTGTAATTATCATATCAATTCTAGCATATACAGAGCATTTTAATGCCTTATATGTGTCAAGAGCCATCTTTTCCACTTCACTATGAATATCTTTTTCTAAGTTTATTGCATAATGTTCAGCTCCATTTGCAGAATATTTTTGCTCATAATCATAGAAATCAGTTTTAGCCTTTATAGCAAGTACTGGGAACATTTCATTTTCAAATACAGGACAAGTTATTTCATCACCTTTTATAAATTCTTCGATCATAACTTCATTATCCCACTTTAAACCTTCTCTAACTGCATTTTCAACATCTTCTTTTTTTGTTATTTTAAATGTTGCAACACTTGATCCCCCATTAGTTGGCTTTATAAACACTGGATATCCCATTTCTTCTATTGCAGCATAATCAATTTCTTCTATTGATCTAACATTTAGCCATCTTGCAGTTCTTATTCCATTAGCTTTTAAAATAGTTTTTGTTAAATCCTTATCCATACATAATGAACTACTTAATGTATTACAACCTGAGTATGGTATTCCTAAAGTTTCTAATACAGCTTGAACTGTACCATCTTCTCCAAACTTTCCATGTAAAGCTAATAATGCAAAATCTATATCTCTTACTTTTTCTATTACATCTTCCTTCTTATCTATAATAACTGGAATAACTTCATACTTTTCCTTATTTATATGTTGCATCATAGAATTTCCACTATTTAATGATACTTCTCTTTCTGAAGATATTCCCCCCATTAAAACTCCAACTTTCATAACAAGTCCTCCATTTTACTATAAAATTTACTGATTTAAATCTTTAATTATTATATCACTATACAGTCTATGATTAAAGTAATAAAAGTAAACTTAAATTTAAAATTCCACTCTCAGACTATGAAGATTACTATCCTCATAAAATTATCCTTAAATTTAAAGTTAATATAATTTCTTTAAAAATAAAAAAGATATAGGATTTATTAATTATTACACTAACTATCCTATATCTATCTTGCTAGATTTAAATTTCAATTTTACATCTTTTTTATGATTACATTTATAGATTTATTTATGTAGAAACTTTATACTTGTATTAATGAATTTATTTTTAAATATTGTTATAAAACTAACTTAAAAGCTTCAATAAGATCATCATCAGATACCTTTAGTCTTGAACCAAATGGTATTTCATAGCTA
>OGST01000593.1_pt1 | contig 16724 bp, 10 predicted proteins | sample 1574021 | NCBI WGS metagenome assembly OGST01 (sample SAMN03295847, study PRJEB24534) | human gut metagenome | isolation source: fecal sample 7 from infant 6 | host: Homo sapiens | place: USA: Pittsburgh, PA | collected 2014-07 | reverse complement strand
CTGCTCATCATATTTATGCAGTAATTGAGATTCCCTCTGAAGCAAGTCCTCAAACTTGTTTGACCTGTGCGAAAAGGATAAAGAGGGCGAATGCGAGGTAAGCGTATGACACGCAAACCCCGTCGCCATGCTCTTGGTGTGCCCGTGCGCAACGGTCCAGATGGGAATCCCTCAGAGCCTGGGGAGGTTCACTGATATGTTGTACGATAAATCCCTTGAGAGGGATAACTGTGGTTTCGGCCTGATCGCCCACATAGAAGGCGAACCTAGCCACAAGGTAGTGCGTACCGCCATACACGCACTGGCCCGTATGCAGCACCGTGGCGCAATTCTTGCCGATGGAAAAACCGGCGATGGTTGCGGCCTGCTGTTACAAAAACCTGACCGCTTTTTCCGCATCGTGGCGCAAGAGCGCGGCTGGCGTTTAGCCAAAAACTACGCCGTCGGCATGATCTTTTTAAATAAAGACCCTGAACTGGCTGCGGCTTCTCGTCGCATTGTTGAAGAAGAATTACAGCAGGAGACCCTGTCGATTGTCGGCTGGCGCGACGTGCCGACCAACGAAGGTGTTCTCGGTGAAATTGCGCTCTCCTCCCTGCCTCGTATCGAGCAAATTTTTGTTAACGCCCCTGCGGGCTGGCGTCCGCGTGATATGGAGCGTCGCCTGTTCATCGCGCGTCGTCGTATCGAAAAACGCCTCCTGCAAGACAAAGATTTCTACGTCTGTAGCTTGTCGAACCTGGTCAATATCTATAAAGGTCTGTGTATGCCGGCGGATCTGCCGCGCTTCTACCTGGACCTGGCAGACCTGCGTCTGGAATCGGCCATCTGCCTGTTCCACCAGCGCTTCTCCACCAACACCGTACCGCGCTGGCCGCTGGCGCAGCCGTTCCGCTATCTGGCGCACAACGGTGAAATCAACACCATCACCGGCAACCGCCAATGGGCGCGCGCCCGTACCTATAAGTTCCAGACCCCGTTGATCCCGGATCTGCACGACGCCGCGCCGTTTGTTAACGAAACCGGCTCAGACTCCAGTTCGATGGATAACATGCTGGAACTGCTGCTGGCAGGCGGGATGGACATCATCCGTGCCATGCGCTTACTGGTTCCACCGGCATGGCAGAACAATCCGGATATGGATCCGGAGCTGCGCGCGTTCTTTGACTTTAACTCCATGCACATGGAACCGTGGGACGGCCCGGCGGGCATCGTCATGTCCGACGGCCGCTTTGCCGCCTGTAACCTTGACCGTAACGGCTTGCGTCCGGCACGCTACGTCATCACCAAAGACAAGCTGATTACCTGCGCCTCTGAAGTCGGGATCTGGGATTATCAGCCGGATGAAGTGGTAGAGAAAGGCCGCGTCGGCCCTGGCGAGCTGATGGTTATCGATACTCGCAGCGGGCGCATTCTCCACTCCGCCGAAACCGATGATGACCTGAAAAGCCGTCACCCATACAAAGAATGGATGGAGAAAAACGTCCGCCGTCTGGTGCCGTTCGAAGACCTGGCTGACGATCAGGTAGGCAGCCGTGAACTCGACGATGACACCCTCGCCAGCTATCAGAAACAGTTTAACTACAGCGCTGAAGAGCTGGATTCCGTGATCCGCGTGCTCGGCGAAAATGGCCAGGAAGCGGTCGGTTCAATGGGTGACGATACCCCGTTTGCCGTACTCTCCAGCCAGCCGCGCATCATTTATGACTACTTCCGCCAGCAGTTCGCGCAGGTCACCAACCCGCCGATCGACCCGCTGCGTGAAGCGCACGTCATGTCGCTGGCCACCAGCATCGGTCGTGAGATGAACGTCTTCTGCGAAGCTGAAGGTCAGGCACACCGCCTGAGCTTTAAATCGCCGATCCTGCTGTACTCCGATTTCACCCAGCTTACCACCATGAAAGAGGAGCATTATCGCGCTGACCGTCTGGATATCACCTTCGACGCGACCGAAACTACGCTCGAAGAGACCGTCAAAGCATTGTGCGATAAGGCGGAACAGATGGTGCGCAACGGCACGGTGCTGCTGGTACTCTCTGACCGCAACATCGCCAAAAATCGTCTGCCGGTTCCGGCGCCGATGGCCGTGGGCGCAGTGCAAACGCGTCTGGTAGAACAAAGCCTGCGCTGCGACGCCAACATCATCGTTGAAACCGCCAGTGCCCGCGATCCGCACCATTTTGCCGTCCTGCTCGGCTTTGGCGCGACGGCCATTTATCCATACCTTGCGTATGAAACGCTGGGGCGGCTGATCGACACTCAGGCGATTGCCAAAGATTACCGGACCGTGATGCTGAACTACCGTAACGGCATCAACAAAGGTCTGTACAAAATCATGTCCAAAATGGGCATCTCGACCATTGCCTCCTACCGCTGCTCGAAGCTGTTTGAAGCCGTTGGTCTGCACGATGATGTGGTTGCGTTGTGCTTCCAGGGCGTGGTCAGCCGTATTAGCGGTGCAGGGTTTACCGACTTCCAGCAGGATCTGCTGAACCTCTCCAAACATGCATGGCTGGCGCGTAAACCTATCAGCCAGGGCGGTTTGCTGAAGTACGTCCACGGCGGCGAATACCACGCCTACAACCCGGACGTGGTACGCACTCTGCAGCAGGCGGTACAAAGCGGCGAGTACAGCGACTATCAGGAATACGCCAAGCTGGTTAATGAGCGTCCGGCGGCCACGCTGCGCGATCTGCTGGCGATTACGCCTGGCGATGAAGCCGTAAGCATTAGCGAAGTAGAACCCGCGACCGAACTGTTTAAACGCTTTGATACCGCCGCCATGTCTATCGGCGCATTAAGCCCGGAAGCACACGAAGCGCTGGCCGAAGCCATGAACAGCATCGGCGGCAATTCGAACTCCGGTGAAGGCGGCGAAGACCCGGCGCGCTATGGCACCAATAAAGTGTCACGGATTAAGCAGGTTGCTTCCGGTCGCTTTGGCGTAACCCCGGCATACCTGGTCAATGCCGATGTCATTCAGATTAAAGTCGCTCAGGGCGCGAAACCTGGCGAAGGTGGTCAGTTACCGGGTGATAAAGTCACCCCGTACATCGCCAAACTACGCTATTCCGTACCGGGTGTGACGCTGATCTCCCCGCCGCCGCACCACGATATCTACTCTATCGAGGATTTAGCGCAGCTGATTTTCGACCTGAAACAGGTCAACCCGAAGGCGATGATCTCGGTGAAGCTGGTTTCCGAACCAGGCGTTGGTACCATCGCCACTGGCGTAGCGAAAGCCTATGCGGATCTGATCACCATTGCTGGCTACGATGGCGGCACTGGCGCAAGCCCGCTCTCATCAGTGAAATATGCGGGCTGCCCGTGGGAACTCGGCCTGGTGGAAACCCAGCAGGCGCTGGTGGCTAACGGTCTGCGTCACAAGATTCGTCTGCAGGTCGATGGCGGTCTGAAAACTGGCGTCGATATCATTAAAGCGGCAATTCTGGGTGCAGAAAGCTTTGGCTTCGGTACCGGCCCGATGGTGGCGCTGGGCTGTAAATATCTGCGTATTTGCCACCTGAACAACTGCGCAACCGGTGTTGCAACTCAGGATGAGAAACTGCGTAAGAACCACTATCACGGCCTGCCGTTCAAAGTGACCAACTACTTTGAATTTATCGCCCGTGAAGTGCGCGAGCTGATGGCCTCGCTGGGCGTTACCCGCCTGGTGGATCTGATTGGTCGCACCGACCTGCTCAAAGAGCTGGATGGCTTCACCGCCAAGCAGCAGAAGCTGGAGCTGTCTCGTCTGCTGGAAACCGCCGAACCGCATCCTGGTAAAGCGCTGCATTGCACCGAGAACAACCCGCCGTTTGATAATGGCGTGCTGAACGCCCAGCTGTTACAGCAGGCGAAGCCGTTCGTCGACGAGCGCCAGAGCAAAACCTTCTGGTTCGATATCCGCAACACCGACCGTTCCGTCGGCGCATCGCTGTCGGGCTATATCGCTCAGACGCATGGCGATCAGGGGCTGGCGTCTGACCCGATCAAAGCGCACTTCAGCGGTACTGCAGGCCAGAGCTTTGGCGTGTGGAACGCGGGCGGCGTGGAGCTGTATCTGACCGGCGATGCCAACGACTATGTCGGTAAAGGCATGGCGGGTGGTCTGCTGGCAGTGCGTCCTCCGGTTGGCTCTGCTTTCCGTAGCCATGAAGCGAGCATCATCGGTAACACCTGCCTGTATGGCGCCACCGGTGGTCGCCTGTTTGCTGCGGGTCGTGCGGGTGAGCGCTTTGCAGTGCGTAACTCTGGCGCAATCACCGTGGTTGAAGGTATTGGCGACAACGGCTGTGAATACATGACCGGCGGCATCGTCTGTATTCTCGGCAAAACCGGCGTTAACTTTGGCGCGGGCATGACCGGCGGATTCGCCTACGTGCTCGACGAAGACGGTGAATTCCGCAAACGCGTAAACCCGGAACTGGTCGAAGTGCTGAGCGTGGACTCGCTGGCGATCCACGAAGAGCACCTGCGCGGCCTGATTACCGAGCACGTACAGCATACCGGCTCTTCTCACGGCGAAGAGATCCTGGCGAACTGGCCAGCATTCTCGGCGAAATTCGCGCTGGTAAAACCAAAATCCAGTGATGTGAAAGCACTGTTGGGTCACCGTAGTCGTAGCGCAGCAGAGCTGCGTGTGCAGGCGCAGTAAGGGGTAGCAGCAATGAGTCAGAACGTATACCAATTTATCGACCTGCAGCGTGTTGATCCGCCGAAGAAGCCGCTGAAGATCCGCAAGATCGAGTTTATCGAGATTTACGAGCCGTTTTCCGAAGGCCAAGCCAAAGCACAGGCAGATCGCTGCCTGTCCTGCGGTAACCCGTACTGCGAGTGGAAGTGCCCGGTGCATAACTACATCCCGAACTGGCTGAAGTTGGCGAATGAGGGACGTATTTTTGAAGCGGCAGAGCTTTCGCACCAGACCAACACCTTGCCGGAAGTCTGTGGCCGTGTATGCCCGCAGGATCGACTGTGTGAAGGATCCTGTACGCTGAACGATGAGTTTGGCGCGGTAACCATTGGCAACATCGAGCGCTATATCAACGATAAAGCGTTCGAGATGGGCTGGCGTCCGGATATGACCGGCGTTCGCCAGACGGACAAGCGCGTGGCGATTATCGGTGCGGGGCCAGCGGGCCTGGCCTGTGCTGATGTGCTGACCCGCAACGGCGTAAAGGCGGTGGTATTTGACCGTCACCCGGAAATCGGCGGCTTGCTGACCTTCGGTATCCCAGCCTTCAAGCTGGAAAAAGAGGTCATGACCCGTCGCCGTGAAATCTTCACCGGCATGGGCATTGAGTTCAAACTCAACGTGGAAGTGGGCCGTGACGTACAGCTCAACGATTTGCTGAAGGATTACGACGCCGTGTTCCTTGGCGTAGGAACCTATCAGTCGATGCGCGGCGGGCTGGAAAATGAAGACGCTGAGGGCGTGTTTGATGCTCTGCCGTTCCTGATTGCTAATACCAAGCAATTGATGGGCTTTGGCGAAAGCAGCGACGAGCCATACATCAGCATGGAAGGCAAACGCGTCGTCGTGCTCGGCGGTGGCGATACCGCGATGGACTGCGTGCGCACCTCCGTACGTCAGGAAGCATCACACGTTATCTGCGCCTATCGTCGCGATGAAGAGAACATGCCGGGTTCGAAACGCGAAGTGAAAAACGCGCGCGAAGAAGGCGTCGAGTTCCAGTTCAACGTCCAGCCTTTAGGTGTGGAAGTGAATGCCAACGGGAAAGTGTGCGGCGTGAAAATGGCGCGCACTGAAATGGGCGAACCGGATGCGAAGGGACGTCGCCGTGCGGAGATCGTCGCTGGCTCCGAGCACGTTGTTCCGGCTGATGCCGTGGTCCTGGCGTTTGGTTTCCGCCCACATAGCATGGAATGGTTGAAAGAGCACAGCGTCGAACTGGATTCACAGGGGCGCATTATTGCCCCGGAACGTAGCGACAACGCTTTCCAGACCAGCAACCCGAAAATCTTCGCAGGCGGCGACATCGTACGCGGTTCGGATCTGGTGGTCACCGCGATTGCCGAAGGTCGTAAAGCGGCAGACGGGATTCTGAATTACCTGGAAGTGTAATACATCTGGCTCCCCTGACGCTGATCGATGGGGAGCCAATATTCCTCCACTAAATACATGCGGTATCATTTTTCGAAAACCGCTCACAAATACAGCTGTATATTCAGTACATTGAAATTCCGCAGACAGTGTCTGCAGAATCTTACCATTTGGCGCAACTGGCTAAATCTTTCACACAACCCTGGTCGGTGTATGTCCGCCTCTTGTCGGTTAAAAATGCCGATGCCCGAAAATCAACGCAATCATCAACACCATAAATAATAACCATGTAAAGATTATACGTAATCGTTTGCTTTATTCTGAGAACTGTATATTATGCGGCGGATTTTTTGGGCAAAATTCATGGAGGCGTTGTGTCGCAGGACAACAATTATAGCCAGGGCCCCGTCCCTCTGGCGGCGCGGAAAGGCGTGGTTCCACTAACATTTGTCATGTTGGGGCTTACATTTTTTTCCGCCAGTATGTGGACCGGTGGCACACTCGGTACCGGTCTTTCCTATAATGATTTCTTCCTGGCAGTTCTCTTCGGTAATCTTCTCCTCGGTATTTACACTGCATTTCTCGGTTTTATCGGCGCAAAAACAGGGCTCTCAACCCACCTTCTGGCGCGTTACTCATTTGGTTTGAAAGGTTCATGGCTTCCCTCACTGTTGTTAGGCGGTACGCAGGTAGGCTGGTTTGGCGTGGGTGTGGCTATGTTTGCTATCCCGGTGGGCAAAGCGACAGGAATTGACGTCAATATCCTGATTGCGGTTTCCGGTCTGTTGATGACCCTGACCATCTTTTTTGGCATCTCGGCGCTGACCGTTTTATCTATCATCGCCGTGCCTGCCATCGTCGTTCTTGGCAGCTACTCCGTCTGGCTGGCGGTGAGTGATGTCGGCGGTTTAGACCATTTAAAAGCGATAGTGCCGCAGACGCCGCTGAATTTCTCCACCGCCCTGGCGCTGGTGGTCGGTTCGTTTGTCAGCGCAGGAACATTAACCGCCGACTTCGTGCGCTTTGGTCGCAACGCCAAAGGCGCGGTGCTGATTGCCATGGTGGCGTTTTTCCTTGGCAACTCCTTGATGTTCATCTTCGGCGCTGCGGGCGCGGCTGCCGTTGGACAGGCGGATATCTCTGACGTGATGATTGCCCAGGGACTGCTGCTGCCCGCGATTGTAGTGCTCGGTCTGAACATCTGGACGACTAACGACAATGCGCTGTATGCCTCAGGTCTGGGATTTGCCAATATTACCGGCCTTTCCAGCCGTACGCTGTCGGTGGCTAACGGTATTATCGGCACATTGTGCGCGCTATGGCTTTACAATAACTTTGTCGGTTGGCTGACTTTTCTGTCGGCAGCAATTCCCCCGATTGGCGGGGTGATCATCGCCGACTATCTGCTGAACCATCGTCGCTATGCCGACTTCAGCAAAGCGCAATTTATTTCCGTAAACTGGATAGCGATCCTGTCCGTTGCATTGGGCATTGCCGCAGGTCACTATATTCCCGGTATTGTGCCCGTCAACGCCGTACTTGGCGGCGTATTCAGCTATATCCTGCTGAATCCACTTTTTAATCGCAGCCTTGCTAAATCACCAGAGGTCAGCCATGCAGAATAATAACATCACCCTTCGTCAGGCACGTTTACAGGGACGCGAAGGATTGTGGCAGCTCACGATTGAAAACGGGCGCTTCAGCCGGATTGAGCCACAGGACACCGCCACGTTACCGCAGGGCGAAGTGCTTGATGCCGAAGGCGGCCTGGCCATTCCACCGTTCGTTGAGCCACATATCCATCTGGACACCACGCAAACCGCAGGCGAGCCGAGCTGGAACCAGTCTGGTACGTTATTTGAAGGCATTGAGCGTTGGGCCGAACGTAAGGCAATGCTCACGCACGAAGACGTCAAAGCGCGCGCCATGCAGACGCTGAAGTGGCAGATGGCCAACGGCATCCAGTATGTCCGCACGCACGTTGACGTTTCCGATCCGACGCTGACTGCACTGAAAGCCATGCTGGAGGTGAAGCAAGAAGTCGCGCCGTGGGTAGAGCTGCAAATTGTCGCCTTCCCGCAAGAGGGCATTCTTTCTTACCCCAACGGTGAAGCGCTATTAGAGGAAGCCGTGCGTTTGGGCGCAGACGTCATTGGCGCGATCCCCCACTTTGAATTTACGCGTGAATATGGCGTTGAGTCGCTGCACAAAATTTTCGCTCTGGCGCAGAAATACGATCGGCTTATCGATGTGCACTGCGACGAAATTGACGATGAGCAGTCACGCTTTGTTGAAACCGTCGCGGCGCTGGCGCATCGTGACAATATGGGCGAACGCGTGACCGCCAGCCATACCACGGCAATGCATTCCTATAACGGCGCGTATGCTTCCCGCCTCTTTCGCCTGTTGAAAATGTCCGGCATTAACTTTGTCGCGAACCCACTGGTAAATATTCACCTGCAAGGGCGCTTTGATACGTATCCTAAACGTCGCGGCGTAACGCGCGTCAAAGAGATGCTGGAAGCGGAGATCAACGTCTGCTTCGGCCATGATGACGTCTTCGACCCGTGGTATCCGCTGGGCACCGCCAATATGCTGCAGGTACTGCATATGGGATTACATGTGTGTCAGCTGATGGGATACGGACAAATCAACGATGGGCTGAACCTGGTTACCACCCACAGTGCGAAAACCCTGCACCTGCAGGATTACGGTCTGAACGTGGGAAACTCCGGAAATCTGGTGATTTTAGCGGCAGAAAATGGATTTGACGCGGTTCGTCGCCAGACGCCTGCACGTTATTCCATTCGTCACGGGCGAGTCATTGCTGAGACAGTGCCAAGCCAGACCACGCTGCATCTGGCGCAGCCGGAAGCGGTGACGTTTAAGCGCTAAGTTGTTCTATCCAGTGTCGGATGGCACAAGCCTTGCCATCCGACACGGTCTCTCATCGTCAGGCTTGTAATAAGCTGGCGCGCACCTTGATCACGACCTTTTTGATTTCCCCCGGCCCCCCCACCATACAGCCCGGTTTATGCGGCTCGCCCGGCATAAAAATCGCAAATCTTCCCGGCTTCAGTACGATCGCCTGCTCATCGGCAATCTCGCTGCACAACTGATAGTCATCCTCAACATGCATCTCATCGCACTGGCGAGCAGAATCGGTCATCCCGAACAGAATGCGTTCTTCGCCAGACAACAGCACCTGAATATCAATGTACTGCTGATGCAGTTCCGCTTTCTTTTGCTCTGGGCTCTGCGTCGCAAACTGCATGACATTCATAAAAATAGTATCGCCCTGCAACGCGTAGCGCCCTGGCGTTTTCTCCTGCGGATTCGCCGCAATGGCAAGCGTTAATGCCTGCTGTAAGACCGGATGTAATCCGGCAGAAGGCAGTGAACGCAACTCATCTGATATCATCATCATTCTCCCTGGGCCAACAGCGCGGCCCCCAGTAATCCAGCGTCATGGCGGTAATGCGCCGCCAGTAATTCCACGTGATAGGCCAAGGGCTCTTGTGCCAGATAATGTTCAACCAGCGCCAGATATCCTTCAGCCAGCCCAACGCTGCCGCCAATCACCACAATCTGGCAATCGGTCGTGGCCTTCATATCGGCGACAAGCCTTGCCAAAGCACGCGCCGAGCGATGGATCAACCTGCTTGCCTGCTCATCTCCTTGCCCGGCGCGGCTAAAAATGGTTTTGGCATCGCATCCAGCAAGCGTACCTTCGGCTGCAGCCGCGATCCCTCGACCGGAAGCAATCGCCTCGACGCAGCCCACACGTCCGCAGCCGCAGGCCGGTCCATTGGGATCCGCCAGCGTATGTCCTAAGTGCCCAGCCAGACCACCAGACCCGGTGAGTAACTTGCCGCTGCTGATCACGCCGCCGCCGACGCCTGTCGACACGGTGATAAACACCATGTCGCTTATCTCATCTGCCATAGCGTGGTATTCCGCCCAGGCCGCCGCCTGTGCGTCATTGACTGCCAGCGTCGGCAGGCCGGTGATTTGTTCCAGCGTTTGTGTTAGCGGAAAATGCATCAACCCGCCAAGGTTATGCGGGTTCAGCGCCAGTAAAGCCCCCTCACGGATAATCCCCGTCGAGGCGATCGCCACCCGATTAGCACGCCCCTGTAGCGGTGCAACCAGGGCTTGTAGCGCAGCGCGCAGCGCCTCCGGCGTTTTGCTGGCGGGCGTCGGCAATTCACGCCGCTCGCGAATTTGCAGATTACTGTCTAACAGCGCGGCAGCCAGTTTGGTACCGCCGATATCCATTGCCAATGTGGTCATGACACCGCCTTCTGCATCGCGGTGATACGCTTTTTATCCCGTTGCTCAAGTAACGACATACTTCTTCCCTTTCGCTAATTGCCCGGTTCAACACCGGGCAATGGGATTAACTTTTGGATTTCACCATGGTGCTTTTGTCACCGCCGAACGGCACAGCCCCGCTGAACGGTCGACCATCAATGGCATCATGCGTACGTAACGCTTCAGGACGCAGCCAGCGCTGTACGCGGGACGGCATATCGAGACCAATCAGCAGGATCACCACAAATGTCAGACCGAAAGAGAGCGATCCCAGCGCGGTGCCCAGATCCAGACGTTGGGCAATCAGCGCGCCGATGATCGGTGCCAGAGCCCCACCCAGTGCGCCCACGTTATAGGTGAAGCCCAGGCCCGCCGCACGCTGGTCGGTATCGAAATAGCCGCCAATCAATTTTGGTAAGATCCCGGAGATCCCCTGGCCGAGCATTTGCTGGAAAAACAGCAGCAAACCCAGTACCCAGACGTTTGAACCGCCTATCGCAAACACCGGAATAATCAGCAACTGCGAGGCCAGCAAACTGCAGACATAGGCTTTACGCGTACCCAGCCAGTCGCCAAGAAAACCGCCGACGCAACAACCGACCGCCGCACCAAAACCGCTAAAGAAGAGCACTCTGGCCACCGTGGAAGGATCGTACAGCAGTTCGGTTTTCAGATAGGTTGGCAACAGTGCCTGAATCGGCCACGAGTACAGGAAGGCGAATAGTACGACCACCATCAGCATGACGCCCGTCGGCCAGCGCTTCCCGCTGCTTTGCACCATAAAGCTAATGAAAATAAACGCACATATCAGGCCGAGGACCGCCACTATAGCCGCATTTTGCAGGTCGCCAGCAAAGCAGAACCACAGCGCGGTTGCAGCGGCGATCGTCATCAGAATATTAATTACCCGATGCTCGCCCCGGTAGAGAATATCCACCATCGTGCGCACTGGCGCTTTGCCTTCGTGTTTCTCTTTCCAGTCTTCCGCTTCCGGAATATTTTTACGCAGCCAGAGGGCGAAGATAATTGGCAGAATGCCGATGAAGAACAGCGCGCGCCACCCCCAGACCGGAACCACCAGGCTGTAGACCTGCGCGGCGATCACCGCGCCAACAGAGAAACCGGAAATCAGGAAGCCACTGGCTTTATTTCGCAGGTGTTTAGGCCAACTTTCAATAACATAGGTTGCACTGGAGCCGTACTCACCCGCCATTCCCATACCAATAACCAGGCGGGCGATAAACATGGTGGTGTAGCCCGGCGCGAAGCCGCAGGCCAGCGTCCCCACGGAGAACAGAATGATGCTGGTGACCATTGCCAGGCGGCGTCCGTAACGGTCGCCCATTGCCCCCAGCATTAACCCGCCAAACCAACGGGAGATAAAGGCGGCCGAGATCAGGCTGGCGGCCTGCACCGTCGTCAGTCCGAATTCGCCCTGCACTTCTGTCAGCACCAGGGCGATTAACACAAAATCGAAACCATCAAGCAAATATCCCAGCCAGGCGGCGGAAAATGCCCGCCATTGTGCCCGATTGAGATGGCGATACCACGGGATGCTCTGGGTAGAAGTACTCATTTTACTCTCCCGACGATCTTTGTTGTTGTGCCGGGTGGTGGCTTTGCCTTACCCGGCTTACGGTCGAAAAATCCAGGCCGGGCAAGCGAAGCGCCCCCGGCGACCCGCGATTACGCCTTTTCCGCCAGCAGTTGGTTTGCCAGCGCTTTCAGTTCCGGCAGATAGCGTTCATCTACCGGAGCAAAGGGTTTACGGCACAGTGGAATAGAAACCACATCCATATAGTGCAGTACTGTTTTCAGGCCGCGGAACACGCCAACCTTAATAAGCAGATCGATAACCTTATTGCACTCGGTTTGCAGCTTTTGCGCCGTGCGGATGTCGCCTTCTTTGAGCGCTTTCACAATTCCCTGATAACGCCATCCCATGATGTTGTAAGTGCTACCGATACCTCCATCTGCGCCTGCTAGCAGTCCAGAAGCGAAGATCTCATCATAACCGTTATAAAGCACCAGATCGGGATGAGCGCGGCGGATCTGTTCCATCTGATAGAGATCGCCCGAAGTTTGCTTCAGTGCGCCAACGCCCGGCAACGTCACCAGCGTGTTGATCTGATCCAGCGTCAGTTTTACGCCGCTCAGTGCCGGGATGTTATAGACCACCATCGGTAAGCCATCGGCGGAATCGATAATTGCGCGGTAGTGATCGCAGTGCTCTTCAAAGCTGAACGGATAGTAAAACGGCGTGACGGCCGAAACCGCATCAAATCCGTATCGATGCGCAGCGCTCGCCAGCTGTTGACTCTCTTCGGTGCTCACCGTGCCAACATGGGCGATCAGCGTCACCTTGCCTTTTGCTTCTTCAGCAACAATTTCCAGAACCTGCTCTCTTTCAGCGCGGTTCTGGACAAAAGCCTCACCCGTTGAGCCACCAACGTAGAGCCCATCGATCCCCTGCCCAATGTTGAAACGCACCAGACGGCGCAGGCTCTCGATGTCCAGTTTCTGTTGGTTATCGAATGGAGTTAACAACGCTGGCATTACGCCTTTTAAATTTCTTGCCATAACGACCTCTGACGATGATTAGTGTTATCTGACTGCATACCTTTATACCTGTTATACCAGATCAAATAAGCAGCAATACAATAGAGAACGCTTATAGTGCGATCTACCTCACTAAACACTTCATCCTTCGAGCCGCCTCTGCGTTGGCTGCGTTCGCTCACCCCTGTCACATAGTTATCTATGCTCCAGGGGACTCGCTCTCTTGCCGCCTTGATGCAACTTGAATGATTTTGGGTTTAAAAGATCGTCAGGATCGCGATTACTTACGCAATTTTTTACTTTTGCTGAAGGCGTGCCAGGTTGCGGAAACGCTATTGAGATGTTCTTGCAGTGCACGGTCTGCTTCTTCAGGATCGCGCTGACGAATCGCATCGACAATAGCGATATGCTGCTGATAACTCACGTTATTGTGTTCATACAATTCTTGATCGGCAACGGCCGGACGGGCAGCAATTAACCAGTCTAACAGCGCAACATGGATCGCCATAAAGATGGGATTGCCCGGGATCTCCGCCAGTACGCGGTGAAAATCAACGTCCGAACGGATGAACAACGTATTGTCATCGAGCGACTGGCTGTTGATCTCCAACGCTTTCGCCAGCCTGTCGATTTGCTCATCTGTCGCATGTTCGGCGGCGTATCGAACCAGGCTTGATTCAAAGAACAGTCGCAACTGCTCGAAGTGGGCAATGCCGCCGGGATGTGCGAGGAAATCTTTCGCCATACCAGACAGCTCGCTGATGATGGTATCAGCTGAAGGACGCGAAACGCGGGCGCGCTCGCCGTTGTTGATTTGTACCAGACCTTTGCGTTTTAACGCGGCCAGCGCTTCTCGTACAGAAGGACGGCCCACGTTAAAGAAGGCCATTAGCTCCCGTTCAGACGGCAACTGTTCGCCCTCGCCAAATTCCCGACGACGAATCATCTGCTCCAGTTCTTCCTCAACCATTTCAGACAGTTTTTTACGCGCCAGCGGGCGATTGCGTAAGCTACGGCCAATGGTGGATGGAGAGTCTTCAGCTTGCGAATCAAATGCGTTCATAGGGTCCATTCAGCTAAGTCGTGGTGACAAACAACAGCGGGTTTATCCTAACACAGGATCGAAAGCAGGGTGAAATGATGGTCGATCCGCCCCCGCTGGCTTATTGATAATATACGTAACAGCAATATTATTTTAAGCGAGTATCTTCCGCCTATTTTTAATTTAATAGAGTTATATCATCTTCATGAAATTTATGAACATTAACGTGATAATTTATCATAACCATCTATTTTATAACGATAAATAATTAAACCCTTGAATTAAAAATAAGATATTCACTCCATAAAAAATGCCCAGAAAAATATAACATCCGTTGGGATAACAGCGTTATTACCGGATTTATCTTCTTCTCTGGCATGGAGTGAAACAATGTTCGGCATCATTATCTCTGTCATCGTTTTATTAACGATGGGTTACCTGATCCTCAAAAACTACAAACCGCAGGTCGTGCTGGCCGCCGCTGGGATCTTCCTGATGATCTGCGGCGTCTGGCTGGGCTACGGCGTGTTGGTCGCTGACGATAAGAGCAGTGGCTATCTACTGGTCGATATTTACAACGAAATTTTGCGTATGCTCTCCAACCGCGCAGCCGGACTGGGGTTATCAATCATGGCAGTGGGTGGTTATGCCCGCTATATGGATAGAATGGGAGCCAGCAGAGCGATGGTTAGCCTGTTAAGCCGCCCATTAAAGCTAATCCGCTCACCCTATGTTGTGCTTGCCGCCACCTATGTGATTGGTCAGATCATGGCTCAGTTCATTACCAGCGCTTCCGGTTTAGGCATGCTGCTGATGGTGACGCTGTTCCCGACGCTGGTCAGTCTTGGCGTGAGTCGTTTATCCGCGGTGGCGGTCATTGCCACCTCGATGTCAATTGAGTGGGGCATCCTGGAAACCAACTCAATTTTTGCCGCGCAGGTCGCAGGCATGAAAATCGCTACCTACTTCTTTCAGTATCAGTTACCCGTCGCATCGTGCGTGATCGTTGCCGTCGCTATTGCGCATTTTTTCGTTCAGCGGCAGTTCGATAAAAAAGCATTCCCGGAAAGCAACGGATTCGCTGAACAAAAGACGCTGGAAAACGTACCTCCACTCTATTACGCCATTCTCCCCGTTATGCCGTTGCTTCTGATGCTGGGATCGCTTGCCCTTGCACATATGGGGCTAATGAAAGCAGAGCTGAATCTGGTGGTGGTGATGCTGATGAGCATGACGCTGACCATGTTTGTAGAATTCCTGCATAAACATAATCTGCGCGAAACGATGGATGATGTGCAGGCTTTTTTTGACGGCATGGGGACGCAGTTTGCCAACGTTGTCACGCTGGTGGTCGCCGGTGAGATCTTTGCGAAAGGGTTGACGACTATCGGGACTGTCGACGCCGTAATAAAGGGCGCAGAGCATTCCGGTCTCGGCGGCATCGGCGTGATGATCATCATGGCCGTGGTTATTGCCGCCTGTGCGATTGTCATGGGGTCAGGCAACGCACCGTTTATGTCTTTTGCCAGCCTCATTCCGGATATTGCCGCCGGGCTGCATATTCCTGCAGTAGTGATGATTATGCCGATGCATTTTGCCACTACGCTTGCCCGCGCGGTGTCACCCATAACCGCTGTAATTGTCGTGACATCAGGTATTGCCGGCGTATCGCCCTTTGAAGTGGTAAAACGTACAGCAATCCCGATGGCAGTAGGATTTGTGGTGAATATGGTAGCCACCATCGCGCTGTTTTACTGATCCCGAAGCCAGAAAACAGAACAGGCCCGAAAGGGCCTGTTTTTTTATTTCACTATTTATTTCACTACGCGCAGCGCTGGACGCCCACCGCGAGGTGGCGGCGGAGTGTCATCAGGATCGTTGTCGTCGCCATTGTCAGGTTTATCGCCATCAATGACCGACATGACTGTTTCACTCTCAAAACCAGACGCGTCGTTGTCGTCATCATTTAAGCTGGCGACATCTTCATCGTAGGCGGCTTCCGGTTCGAACATCGTACCAGCGCCATTTTCACGTGCATAAATTGCCAGAACAGCAGCCAACGGCACAGACACCTGACGCGGCACACCACCGAAGCGCGCGTTAAAGCGCACTTCATCGTTAGCCAGTTCCAGGTTGCCCACCGCACGCGGTGCAATATTCAGAACAATTTGCCCGTCACGCGCATATTCCATTGGAACCTGCACGTCCTGGAGCGTCACATCCACCACCAGATGCGGCGTGAGCTGGTTGTCTAGCAACCACTCATAGAATGCGCGCAGCAGATACGGACGGCGTGGTGTTAGCTGTGGCAAATCCATACAGGTTAACCCCGGCCCAGACGCATTTCACGTTCAGGCTCAGTCAGAGAAGCCAGGAAAGAGTCACGTTCGAAGACGCGAGTCATGTACCCTTTCAGTTCTTTCGAACCTGCACCGTTGAATTCAATACCCAGCTGCGGTAAACGCCACAGCAGCGGCGCCAGGTAGCAGTCTACCAGGCTGAACTCATCGCTCAGGAAGTAAGGTTTCTGGCCAAATACTGGTGCAATTGCCAGCAGTTCTTCGCGCAGACGCTTACGCGCGACTTCGGCTTCAGATGCAGAACCGTTCACGATGACATTCATCAGCGTGTACCAGTCTTTTTCAATACGCTGCATGTACAGGCGGCTTTCACCACGCGCAACCGGGTAAACCGGCATCAGCGGCGGATGCGGGAAACGCTCATCCAGGTATTCCATAATGA